>ERZ839767.2733-NODE-2733-length-22146-cov-14.251596_pt1 | contig 22146 bp, 16 predicted proteins | sample MGYA00519879_ERZ839767 | MGnify/ENA primary metagenome ERZ839767 (study PRJEB31850, sample SAMEA3708852) | human gut metagenome | biome: human gut; feature: human-associated habitat; material: faeces | place: China | collected 2014 ... | reverse complement strand
ACGGTCCTAAGGTAGCGAAATTCCTTGTCGGGTAAGTTCCGACCTGCACGAATGGCATAACGATGGCCACACTGTCTCCTCCCGAGACTCAGTGAAGTTGAAATGTTTGTGATGATGCAATCTACCCGCGGCTAGACGGAAAGACCCCATGAACCTTTACTGCAGCTTTGCATTGAACTGTGAACCGATTTGTGTAGGATAGGTGGGAGGCAGAGAAGAGGCCACGCCAGTGGCCTTGGAGCCGACCTTGAAATACCACCCTGATTTGTTTGCGGTTCTAACCACGGACAGTGATCCTGTCTTGGGACCGTGCATGGTAGGCAGTTTGACTGGGGCGGTCTCCTCCTAAAGGGTAACGGAGGAGTACGAAGGTACGCTAGGTACGGTCGGAAATCGTGCTGATAGTGCAATGGCAAAAGCGTGCTTGACTGCGAGAGCAACAACTCGAGCAGATGCGAAAGCAGGTCATAGTGATCCGGTGGCTCTGAATGGAAGGGCCATCGCTCAACGGATAAAAGGTACTCTGGGGATAACAGGCTGATACCGCCCAAGAGTTCATATCGACGGCGGTGTTTGGCACCTCGATGTCGGCTCATCTCATCCTGGGGCTGTAGTCGGTCCCAAGGGTATGGCTGTTCGCCATTTAAAGAGGTACGTGAGCTGGGTTTAAAACGTCGTGAGACAGTTTGGTCCCTATCTGCCGTGGGCGTTGGAAGATTGACGGGGGCTGCTCCTAGTACGAGAGGACCGGAGTGGACGCACCTCTGGTGTACCGGTTGTCACGCCAGTGGCATTGCCGGGTAGCTAAGTGCGGAAGAGATAACCGCTGAAAGCATCTAAGCGGGAAACTTGCCTGAAGATGAGTCTTCCCGGAGGTTGAACCTCCCTCAAGAGTCGTCCGAGACCAGGACGTCGATAGGTCAGGTGTGTAAGCGCTGTAAGGCGTTGAGCTAACTGATACTAATTGCTCGTGAGGCTTGATCCTATAACCGTGTTGCTTGTGACCGGTGTTTGTAGGTCATCTGCTAAGAGAGAGATCAAAGAGACTCGAAAGTAAAGAGAGTCACGAAAGTAGAAAAGATTATTCCGAATTGACCAGTTTTAAGCCCGGAGGCCATAGCAGGGTGGAACCACTCCTTCCCATCCCGAACAGGACAGTGAAACGCCTCCACGCCGATGATAGTGAGTTGTATTTCTTGCGAAAGTAGGTAGTCTCCGGGCTCTCCATAAAAGACAAACCTCTTGGACCTAACCGTTCAAGAGGTTTTGTTTTTTCCGAGGCTGGAAAATACCCTTAAATTTCTTCTTGCTGAAGCGGTTTTTCTGTTACCTCATGTTATAAATTTTCTATTGTTATCCACTTTCAATCGGAGATTTATCATGAGACGACTCGTAGCAATTGCGATGACTTGTGCCGCAATGGGTATTGGCATTTCTTCAGGCGCCTACGCCGCGACTTTCAAATGGGCCAGCCAAGGGGACATATTAACTTTTGATCCCCACGCTCAGAATGAAGCATTCAACAATACCGCCAATTCTTACGTTTACGAAGCATTAGTTAATCTCAACAAAGGTAAAGTGACGCCGTCTCTTGCGGAAAGCTGGACCTCAGCCCCCGAAGGTTTCGTTTTCAAGCTGCGCAAAGGCGTGAAATTTCATGAAGGAGAGACTCTGACAGCCGAAGACGTGGCTTTCTCGATCAATCGAGCCCTCCATCCGATTTCTCAGTTCAAAACATTTACGGCCGGCATTTTGGGCGCCGAAGCGCTTCCGAACGGCGATGTTCTGATCAAAACGATTAATCATTCTCCTGTCCTTCTCAATCAGCTTGCCTATCTCAGAATTTTGAATAAAGCCTGGGCTGAAAAGCACGGAGCAACTGCACCGCAGAATTTTGTTGCCAAAGAAGAAGCCTATGCAGCAAAACATGCGAACGGCACCGGTCCTTTCAAACTTCAGTCTCGTGAAGTTGATATCAAAACAGTTTTTGTTGAAAATCCTGATTGGTGGAATAAAGCCAACAAAGTCGGAAATGTCACAGAAGGCATCTACACTCCGATTAAATCTGCGGCGACCCGTATGGCAGCTTTATTGTCCGGAGAGGTGGACTTTGTCCCTGATCCCGCAACTCAAGATATCCAGCGCCTGAAAAACAATTCGAAGGTCAAACTTCAGTCCGGACCCGAGCTCCGCGTGCTCATGATTTCTCTGGACCAAATGCGTGACGAATCTCCTTACGTTTTTGTCGACGGTAAGAAAACCGACAAGAACCCGTTCAAGGATATCCGCGTTCGTCAGGCCCTCTATCAGGCTATTGATATCAAAACACTTCAGCGCGCCGTGATGAGAGGTTTCTCGATCCCGAACGGAACGATTGTTTCCTCCGAGACAAACGGCTGGAGCGCCAAAGCGGCCGACCGTCTTCCTTACGATCCGCAGGCGGCTAAAAAGCTTCTGGCAGAGGCCGGTTATCCCAACGGTTTTGAATTTACGCTCGATTGCCCGAATAACCGCTATATCAACGACGAGGCCATCGGTAAAGCGCTGGCCGGCATGTGGGCAAAGATCGGCGTGAAGGTAAAGGTTAATGCGATTCCCCGTGCGAACTATTTTCCGAAAGTTCTGCGTTATGACTCTTCCGTCGGCATGGTCGGCTGGGGTGCCTCCACTCAGGACGCTCTGTTCCCGCTGCAGTCTTTAGTGGAAACTGTCGATGTTAAAAAAGGCAACGGCCTGTCCAACATCGGACGAGTTTCGGATCCGGAGCTTGACGCTTTAATTGAAAAAATCAAAGAAGAAGAAAACTTTGATAAGCGTAATGAGTTGATCGAACAAGCTCTTCTTCGCGTCAATAAGAATATCTATGTTCTTCCGCTTCACACACAAGTTATCAACTGGGCTTTGAAGAAAAATATAGATGCTCCTCTGCGTGCTGACGACCGCTTGGAGCTTGATAAAGTCGTGGTGAAGTAATTCTCTTTTTTGGCCGGGAATGACTTTTCCGGCCTATCGACTCCCGAAAGGATGCCGACAGATGTTCTCGTTTGTTATAAAACGTCTGCTCCAGGCAATATTGGTCATGCTTATCGTGACCTTGATTGCTTTTCTGTTGTTCCAATTTGTAGGCGATCCCGTGACCCAAATGCTGGGTCAGGAAGCCACCGAGGCTGACCGTCTTGCGCTGACGCATGAGCTAGGGCTTGATCAGCCGATCTGGAAACAGTTCGGAGCGTTTATCGCAAATACTCTCCACGGTGACTTTGGCATGTCACTGCGCCAAGGTGCGCCCGTGGTTGACTTGTTTAAAGAAAAAATGCCGGCGACGCTCGAGCTTGCATTTTTCTCTGCAATGGTAGCTACGCTCATCGGAATTCCGTTGGGAGTCTTTGTGGCTCTGAAGAGAAATTCGATTTGGGCAAGCTGGCTGATGGGTTTATCGCTCGTTGGAATTTCTCTTCCGACATTTTTTATCGGTATTTTGCTGATCCTCGTGTTTTCGGTTTGGCTGGGATGGCTTCCGTCCTACGGAAGAGGAGAGACGGTTGCATTTGGCTGGTGGACAACCGGCCTGCTCACCGGAGATGGTCTGAAACATATCATCCTCCCCGCGGTGACTTTGGCGATCTTTCAAATTGCTCTGGTGATGCGCTTGGTACGCAGTGAAATGCTTGAGGTCATGCGCACGGACTACATTCGCTTTGCGCGTGCCAGAGGAGTTCCAAAACGAAAAATCTTTTTTAGACATGCGTTGAAAAATACGCTGCTGCCGGTGATTACGATCACAGGACTCCAGATCGGCGGCATTATCGCCTTTTCGATCGTGACCGAAACCGTTTTCCAGTGGCCGGGCATGGGCCTGCTGTTTATACAGGCGGTTCAGTTTGCAGACATCCCGGTCATGGCAGCCTACCTCTGTCTAATCTCTTTTATTTTTGTCGTCATTAACCTCATTGTTGATTTGCTCTACTTGGCAGTAGATCCGAGGCTGAAATCAGACGCAGCAAACAAGGAATAGAAAAAATGAACAGCGTTAATTTGGATAAATATTCAGATCCCTTTTTCCTCGGAGAAACCAAAGAAGAACTGCGCCGAATTCGTCAGGATTTTCACGTCCATCCTGAAATCGGCTTGGTGACACCGAGAACCTCACGCATCATTGCTGACTTACTAAAGGATTACGGCGTTGATGAAGTTCACGAAGGCGTCGGTGGAGACGGTGTCGTGGGTGTCATTTACGGAAAACTTCCGGGAGAAGCTTCAGTCGGCCTGAGGGCGGATATCGACGCGCTGCCTTTAAAAGAATTGTCCAACCATGACCACGTTTCTCAAGTCGAAGGCGCAATGCATGCCTGCGGTCACGACGGTCATGCGGCAGCACTTTTGGGCGCCGCCAAGAAACTTGCTTCTGAGAGAAATTTCGGAGGTAAAGTGGTTTTGGTTTTCCAACCGGGTGAAGAGGGCTGGTCCGGCGCTAAGCACATGATGGAAGACGGACTTTTCGAACGCTTTCCGATGCAGGAAATTTATGCCTTCCATAATTCATCCGCGATTGAACTGGGACGAATTGCGTTGAACTACGGAGCAATGCAGGCGGCTGCCGACGCATTTACGATCGTCGTAAAGGGCAAGGGCGGCCATGCTTCTCGACCGAACTTGAACCACGATCCTGTGATTGCAGCAGCACACATTATCTTGGCACTCCAAACAATTGTGTCTAGAGAAGTGGATCCCTTGGAGACAGCGGTAGTTTCGTGCTGTTCTCTTCAAGCAGGCGATCCGCGTGCGCAGAGCGTGTGCCCGGACTCTTGTCAAATCGTCGGCACTGCTCGAACCTTCTCTCCCGAAGTCAGGGATTTAGTAGAGAAAAGAATCGGTGAGATTAGTGCCTCTATTGCTGTGGGCCTAGGCTGCACAGCCGAAACCGATTACGGACGTTTTTATCCGCCCTGCATCAACACGCCTGAGCAGGCAGCCTTCATGGCTGATGTAGCTGCCGGTTTTGTCGGTGAAGAAAACGTTGACCGCAACTATCCGAGAATGGCGGGCGGAGAGGATTTTGCCTTTATGTTGGAAAAAGTCCCTGGCGCCTATATTCGCATCGGTCAGGGCGGCGCGTCGGCACACAATCCGTACTTTGATTTCAATGATGAGATCCTGCCGCTGGCTGCAAGCGTGCTGGCGGCAACGGCCGAAAAACGACTTCAAAAATTAAACGGCGGAGGCAATAGTGCTGAGTAAAAACAGCGGACGGCCGTCTGCGTTCAGGCGCTTTCTGGAAAGCGACCTAATGTGGAAGTTTCTGCATTCTCCGGCTGCGATTATCAGCTTTGTAATTTGTGCCGGACTTCTGCTCTCTGCTTTCTTTGCAAGCTGGATTGCGCCCTATGATCCGTTTGATCTGACGGCATTTGATCTGTCGGACGCCTTTTTGCCTCCGGCCTGGATGGAGGGAGGCAAGTGGCAGTTCCTGCTGGGAACCGATGATCAGGGAAGAGATCTGCTTTCAGCTATTCTGTACGGCCTTCGGGTCTCGTTAGAGATCGGCTTGTCTTCCGTATTCATTTCTGTCGCCCTAGGTGTCTCTCTCGGTTTGATTTCCGGCTATGCAAGCGGAATCACGGATGCGGTCATCATGCGTTTCTGCGACGTGATGCTGAGCTTCCCGGCGATTCTTCTGGCACTGCTGATCGACGGAATTATCCGAGTGATTCTTCCCGAGAATATGCATGATCAGGCCGCATACGGCGTGCTTATTTTTGCGATTTCTCTTTCCGGCTGGGTGCGCTATGCCCGCACGGTCCGAGGTGCGACGTTAAGTGAGAAGAAACGTGATTATGTTCAGGCGGCTAAGCTTTTCGGCGTGAGCCCCACACGAATCATGTTTACGCACATCCTTCCCAACGTCTTAGGTCCGGTCTTGGTGCTTGCCACGGTTCAGGTAGCATTGGCGATTATTACGGAAGCAACCTTGTCGTTTCTGGGTGTCGGAGTTCCTCCGACGACGCCGTCTCTTGGTACCTTGATTCGCATCGGCAATGAGTTTTTATTCTCGGGCGAATGGTGGATCACGATTTTCCCCGGCGTTGCACTTATTCTCTTTGTGCTGTCCGTCAATATGCTGGGGGACTGGCTGCGCGACGCTCTTAACCCGAAACTTCAGTAACTCTTATGAATCATCAGCCGCTTTTAGAGGTTCGGAACCTCAAAGTAGAAATTCCGACAAGAAAGGGAACTCTGATTGCTTTAGAAGATGTCTCTTTTAGTTTGAAGACCGGAGAGATATTAGGTGTTGTCGGGGAGTCCGGGGCCGGCAAGTCCATGGTCGGTAACTCCATCATCGGTCTGCTCGGAAAACCGGCACATATCACTCACGGAGAGATCCTTCTGGAAGGAAAGCGCATCGACAACCTGTCCGATGATGAAATGGAAAAGATCCGCGGCAAAAGTATCGGCGCGATTTTCCAGGACCCGTTAACCAGTCTGAATCCACTTTTTACGATCGGTGATCAATTAATCGAAACAATCCGTATTCACTCCAATCTGAGTGAGAAAGAGGCGAGGGAAAGGGCCATTCGTCTGTTGGAGGCGACCGGCGTGCCGGCTGCGGACAAACGAATGGACAACTATCCTCATCAGTTCTCGGGAGGCATGCGTCAGCGCGTGGTCATCGCTTTAGCGCTTAGCGCAGATCCTAAGCTGATCATTGCCGACGAACCCACGACGGCGCTGGATGTTTCGGTGCAGGCCCAGATCATCGAGCTTCTTAAGAAGCTTTGCGAAGAAAACGGAACAGCGGTTATTTTGGTGACCCACGATATGGGTGTCATCGCAGAGACGGCGGATCGCGTTGCCGTGATGTATGCGGGACGGCTCGCTGAGATCGGTCCTGTGGAAGAAATGATTCACGACGCAGAGCATCCATACACGATCGGTTTAATGGGTTCGATACCGAAAATCGGAGACGAACAGGATCGGCTCTCCCAGATCCCGGGCGCCATGCCGCATTTGACCGAAGTTCCGTCGGGATGTGCGTTTCATCCCCGCTGTCCGCTGGCAGAGGAACGCTGCATTCGTGAGCGCCCCGGCCTTCAGCCATGCGGCAATAAGTTAGTGGCCTGCTGGAAGGCAGGTCGTCAGAATAAACGCATGCAGTTCCCGCAGGAACCCTTCACCATCAGAGCGCCTGAGGATATGCCAAGATGAGAAACGATAATGTAAAGTGCACTCAGTCCGTACTGGTCAAGGTGCAGGATCTCAAGAAATACTTTGATGTATCGCCTTCCTTGCTCACACGAGTGGTTGAAAGAAAACCTCGGGCGCTGCTTAAGGCAGTGGACGGAGTTTCCTTTGAAATTCGCCGAGGCGAGACATTAGCCCTGGTAGGGGAGTCCGGCTGCGGAAAATCGACCACTGCACGAATGCTGGTAGGGTTGGACAAACCGACAGCAGGTACGGTAGAAGTCGATGGGAAAGACTTGTACGCGTCTCGAGGAAAAGATGAGAAACTCGTGCGCGGGAAAATTCAGATGATTTTCCAGGACCCTTATGCGAGTCTCAATCCTCGCTGGAAAGTCGGACGGATCGTCGCGGAGCCCATCATCGCGCAAAAGGTTATTAAAGATCCGAAAGAAATCGAAAACCGCGTGAATTCCGTTCTTCATCTTGTCAATCTTTCAAAAGAAGACAAGGACAAATATCCGCACCAGTTTTCCGGCGGTCAGAGACAGAGAATCTCTATCGCGCGAGCAATCGTCATTCATCCGGAGTTTCTCGTCTGCGACGAGCCGACCAGTGCACTGGATGTCTCCGTTCAGGCCCAGGTGCTGAATTTGATGCAGAACCTGCAGAGAGAGGTAGGCTTAACTTATTTGTTTATTTCTCACAATCTTTCGGTTGTGCACCACATCAGCGATCGCGTCGGCGTGATGTATTTGGGGCGCCTGGTTGAGCTAGCAGATAAGCGAACGCTCTTTAACGAACCTCGACATCCTTATACGAGGATGCTTTTGGACGCCATTCCGGATCTGAGTCAGACGCATCGGAGACGCACGCCGATTTCGGGCGAAGTGCCTAATCCGCTGTCTCCGCCCACAGGCTGTCCGTTCCATCCCCGCTGTCCGCTTGCCAATGAACGCTGCCGCAAGGAAATGCCGCTCAGACAAATGATTGATTCACACGGGTCCTTTGCGGAAGTTGCCTGCCACGCAGCAGAAGAAGGCAGGTTGTAATTTTTCTTTGCGGCCGACGGCACAGACGTAAAAAAGAGAAATCCACAGTTTTTCAAACTTGCTAAACTTAAAGTTTCAAATTTGCGTCTGTGCAGATTGTTATCGTCGTGTAAGCCTGGAATGATTTATCGTAAAGCACTCACATCCGAGTTATCTAATACCGCGGGAGGAGCATTTACTGTGCTCTTCTCGATTGTCGTTACTATCGGGCTTGTACGAATTTTGAACCAAACCGCAGGCGGCCGTTACGACACAGGTTCTATCTTGGAAGTGGTCGCTTACACTTCTCTGATTAATCTGCCTGCGCTTATCTCCCTAGCTTTATTTTTAGCGGTCTTTATGACCTTGAACCGTTATTGGCGCGACAGCGAAATGTTCGTCTGGTTTTCTGCCGGCGGTTTGAGTCTGACTTCCTGGATTCGTCCGGTTCTGCGCTTTGCGCTTCCGGTTGTTCTTGTCGTTGCCGCTTGTTCGATTGCCGTTTCTCCTTGGTCAAGAGCTCAGGTTCAGGCCTATCGTGATCGTTTTGCTCAGAAAGAAGACATCAGCAAACTTTCTTCTGGCCGATTCATCGAGGCAAAAAGCGGCCGTCAGGTCTTCTTCTTAGAAGGTGTCGATCAGGAAAAGGGCAAGGTTAAAACGCTTCTGATGGTGGAGCTCAAAAAAGACGGCTCCCGTTCCGTGCTCGTCTCCGACCGCGGTCATATTGAAAACAAACCGAACGGAGATCGTTACATTGTTCTAGACGACGGCCGGAAATACGATACAAAGCCGTCGGGTCTCGGAGCATCGGTTTCCGACTTTAGGGAATACGAAATCAGAATGGATAGTTCGCCGTCAGAGGTCGGTGCGAATAAAAAGCTCAACGCCATGCCGATCGAGGATCTGATAAAGAGAACAGACAATCGGGCAGCTTCCGAGCTGTTTTGGCGAATATCCTGGCCTCTTGTCGCGCTGAATCTGGCACTGCTTGCTATCCCGCTTTCCTATAACAATCCGCGCTCCATGAAGTATTACGGACAGACAGCAGCCGTGCTGATCTTCATCCTTTACCTGAATGCGCTGTCGATTTTCCAGACTTGGATCACACAAGGAAAAGTCGGCATATTGGGTGCGACTTTGTACATGAATGTTCCGGTCGCGGTTCTGACCACCTTCCTGTTCTATCGCCTAATGACGATAAATCAAGGGCGTTTTGATGCTTTCATTTATTGGTTGCAGAAGCCCTTCAGAGCATTAGCAGGGAAGTTTAAGCGCAAGAAGGAGACACCATGAAAATCGTCTCCCGAATGATTTTTGCCCAGATCATGAAGAGCTCCCTGTTTGTTCTTCTGACTCTGGTTGCTCTGTTTGCCTTTTTTGACTTGATCGGCCAGTCCGGCAATATCGGCACTTCTTACTCGATGGGACAAGCGTTCCTGCTGACGGCGCTGATTCTGCCGACGCGCTGCTATGAAGTGCTGCCGATTGCCGTGATGCTGGGCTCCATTTTTACGCTCTCGCGACTTGCCTCAACGAGCCAGTTTACGGTCCTGCGCGTTTCCGGCATCGGACCGTGGCGATTCTGCGGCATGCTTTTGATGCCCGGTATCGTCCTTGTAATCTGCGCTTATCTTCTCGGAAATCTGGTTGCGCCTCCGGCTCAGCGACTGGCAAAAGAATTCAAACTGGATATCAGCGGCTCAGCTTTTACCGGCAAAGAGCTTGATTCCGGTATTTGGGTTCGCGACGTCCAGCGCAATGAAGCGGGCGAGCCGAAGAAAATCAGTTTTGTAAATGTTCAAAGACTCCGTCCGGGCGAGGCTGCCTATGACTGGGTTATCTATGTCTTTGATCGTCCCGATCATCTGACGTCGATTGTGACGGCTAAGAGCGGTACGTATTCCGAGCAGGAAGGTTGGGTTCTCCACGACGTGGTTGAAGAAACCGTGCCGACACTTCCCAAAGAATCCAGAGAACAGACCCAGGCGAGGGTAGAGCGGAAGGTTATGAAGTCGATGGTCTGGGGCAAGAGCTTAGACGGCAACATTTTCGGCCTGCTGATGATTAAGCCCGAAGACATGTCTCTGCAGGAGCTTCATTACTACATCGAATATCTGAAGGAAAACGGACAGACTTATAAGCGCTTTGATACGGCGTTCTGGTCCAAGGCCTTCTATCCGCTGGCAATCTTAGTCATGCTGCTGCTTTCGATGCCTTTTGCATACCAGAACGCCCGAGCGGGCGGTATGGCCATTAAGATTTTCTGCGGCATTATGATCGGCATCTTCTACTACGCGCTGAACAATCTCTTCGCGTTTATGAGCGCGTTGGACAGTGTGCCGTCCATTATTTCGGCGATCCTGCCCTCGGTCATGATGACGCTCGCTGCCATTATTGCCATGTGGTACGTGGAGCGAAGGTCCTAGCAACAGATACAGCAAAAGCGCCGATTCGGCGCTTTTACTGTTGCAGGAGACTGAAAAAATCAGTCTTTTTCTTCCTTTTCTTCCTCTTTTGTTCGTTCTTTGATGTCTTGAATAATGCGTTCTGCTGCGAGCATATCTTCTTCTTTACGGAGGTTCTCTGCAATGACGCAAAGCGACTTTTCAAGGTTATCCAGTTCTTCCTGACTCAAACCGACGAGCGCTCTGTCCTGCATGCGCTTCATATTGGTTTTCAGGCCTCGTTCAATATCGCAGCCCTTTTTCGTTAATTTGACATATTTGCAGCGAAAATCGGCGGGGCTGTTTTTACGCGTAATGAACCCCTTCGCCTCGAGACGCTTCATCAAACCAGTAATTGTGGGGTGAGACAACAGCAGCGCGGCCTGAACGCTTTGCTGGGTTACCTCATGTTTACGGTTTTTGAATAGAAACATCATGACGCTTGCCTGAGATGAGGTAATCCCCAAAGCATCAAAATCTGCATTGCGGCACCGCTCCATCTGGTTATAAACGTAACGAAGGACTTTCAAAACGCCTTTCTCGTACTGATCACTCACTTTAAACTCCCACCTTTAGAGCGAGAAAACTGCGTTCACTCACCCTTATGAATGAACAAATTATATGAATTAAAAAAATAAGCGTCCTCTGTGGGACGCCTATAGTGGGAGAATGAAGAAATCAGATTACGCAGATTGAGTTTTCTTCAGTTTTGCCGTTTCCATGAACTCCTTCAAGGCTTCGGCTGTGTGGGTTGAAGCCCTGAGTAAACGCTGGGGTGGGCCGGCAAAGACATTTTTACCGCCTTGACTGCCCCCTTCAGGACCCATATCGATAATCCAGTCGGCTTCTGCGATCACATCCAGGTTGTGCTCAATGACAATCACCGTGTTGCCGGCATCCACAAGTCGATGCAAAACTTTTATCAATTTATCGACATCAGCCATGTGGAGTCCGACGGTCGGTTCGTCAAGAACGTAAACCGTTTCCGGCAGCTTGCGGCCGCCCTTGCGGATGTCATCCTTAACTTTGGAGAGCTCGGTGACGAGCTTGATACGCTGGGCCTCACCGCCCGAGAGCGTCGGAGACGGCTGACCCAGAGTCAGGTAACCGAGGCCCACGTCCTGCATCAGTTTCAGCGGATGAAGAATAGACGGGACCGAGGCGAAGAACTCAACGGCTTCGTCGACTTCCATCTTGAGGACTTCGCCGATGCTCTTGCCTTTCCACTTCACTTCTAAGGTCTCTTCGTTAAAGCGCATCGAGTCGCAAACGTCGCAGTGAACCTTCACATCCGGAAGGAAGCTCATTTCCAAGGTTTTAATGCCTTGGCCTTCGCAAGCTTCGCAGCGGCCGCCCTTCACATTGAAAGAGAAGCGGGAGGCGGTATAACCGCGAGCCTTGGCTTCTTCAGACTGAGCGAAGAGTTTGCGTATGTCGTCCCAGAAACCGATGTAAGTGGCCGGGCACGAACGCGGAGTCTTGCCGATCGGCGTTTGGTCTACTTCAAGGATGCGGTCAACGGTTTCCCAGCCTGAGATGCCTTTGCAGCCTTCCGGCGTCGGAACGGACTTACCTTTCTCGCGAACCAAGGCAGCCATGTTCTTTAAGAACACTTCGCGGGCCAAGGTCGACTTGCCGGAGCCCGAGACGCCTGTCAGGACGGTGAGACGTTTGAGCGGGAAAGAAGCGGTCACATCCTTGAGGTTGTGAGAATTGGCTCCTTGAACGGTAATCATCGGATCGGATTTCAGCGTACGGCGCTTGGCTTTGCAGGTATGCTGCAGCGGATGCTTCAGGTAGTAGCCGGTCAAAGACTTCTCGGATGCTTCAATATCTTCCACCGAGCCTTGCGCAATCAGCTGACCGCCGCGAGTACCGGCGCCCGGTCCGATATCGATTACATGGTCGGCACTGCGAATCGTTTCCTCATCATGCTCTACTACCAGCAAAGAGTTGCCTTTGGAGGTGAGTTGCTCGAGCGCAGACAGCAGAATCTTGTTGTCACGCGGATGCAGACCGATGGTCGGTTCGTCTAAGACGTAGCAGACACCCTGAAGGTTTGTGCCGAGTTGAGAAGCTAAGCGGATGCGCTGAGCTTCACCGCCGGAGAGCGTCGGAGCCGAACGATCGAGATTCAAGTAGGAGAGTCCGACTTCTTTTAAGAACGACAAACGAGAGCGGATTTCCTGCAGTGCATCACGAGCGATATCGGCTTGACGGCCGGTGAGCTCAATCGTGTTGAAATAATCTGCCGCCTGATCAATCGTCATCGCAGCTACTTCCGCGATGGACTTGTCATTGAAACGGACGTTGAGCGCAACCAGATTGAGTCGCTGACCGTGACAGTCCGGGCAAATGACCAGTTCTTCGGACATGGCTTCGGCCGTCAATTCACCGGTGTTCTCGTCGACAGCAAGCGCATTTTGGAAGGGCTTGAAGCCGTTGCCCATGCAGGTCGGGCACCAGCCGTGCTTGGAGTTGTAGGAGAACAAGCGCGGGTCAAGTTCAGGGAAGCTCTTCTGGCAGTTCGGGCAGTTGGAGGTCGACGAGAAGGTGCGTTTTTTGCCCTTTTGTTCGATATCCAAAATTCCTTTGCCGAAGTCCAGCGTGACAGCGACGAGCTGTTTGATCTCTCCTTCGTTCTCCGGCGTGACCTTCACCGTGCCGGTAGGCAGATCAATGTTGTGTTCTGTGAAACGAGACAAGGAAGGGAAGCGGAGTGTAGAGACTTTTTCCCCGTCCACAATCAGGTGCTCATAGCCTTTGTTTCTTGCCCAAACCGCCAGGTCCTTGTAGAAGCCTTTACGGTTTTTGACCAAGGGTGCGAGGAAGGTAATTTCCTTACCCTTATAAGTCTTCATGATCGAGGCAAAAATCTGATCCTTAGACTGCTTGATGACCGGCACATTGCAGGTCGGGCAGTACTGGGTGCCGAGCTTCACATAGAGCAAACGCAGGAAATGATAAATCTCCGTCATTGTGGCGACGGTGGATTTCTGGCCTCCTCGAGAGGTGCGCTGTTCAATCGCAACCGTCGGCGGAATACCGTAAATCGCGTCAACGTCCGGCGCGCCTGCGGGCTGCACCATGGATCGAGCAAAGGCGTTGAGCGATTCCAAATATCTGCGCTGACCTTCGTTGAAGATCAAATCAAAGGCCAAGGTGGATTTACCGGAACCCGAGACGCCTGTGACGACGGTGAACTTGTTGCGCGGGATCTGGAGAGACAAGTTCTTCAAATTGTGCTCACGCGCATTGACGACCGTGATGGCATCTTTGGGGTAGGACAGGGCCTTCGGTTCTTCCTGCGGCTTGAAGTCCGTGAAGTAAGCGCTCGGATTTTTCTCTTTGAGGGCCTTGTTATAAGCAGCTAAAGCCAGTCCGGTCGGTGTGTCCTTGATGCGGAAGTCTTTCGGCGTACCAGCAAAGAGTTCGCGTCCGCCGCGCTCACCGCCTTCCGGTCCGAGCTCGATAATCCAGTCGGAGGCGTTAATCACGTCAAGGTTGTGTTCAACCAAAAGAACGGAGTGGCCGGACTGAACGAGTTCCTGCAGGGACTTCATCAGCTTGAATACGTCGTCGAAGTGCAGGCCGGTCGTGGGTTCGTCAAAGATAAAGAGCGTGTGTTTGCTCTCTCCTTTGAGGGCATCAGCGAGGTGCTTGGCGAGCTTGAGACGCTGGGCTTCGCCGCCGGACAAGGTCGGAATCGGCTGGCCGAGCTTGAGATAATCCAAGCCGACTTTAACGAGCGGCTCAAGATTACGCACGATTTCCTTGTTCTCTTTGAAGAACTCAATCGCTTCAGCGATCGTCATGTCGAGCACTTCGGCGATGTTGGCCTCTTTGCCGTTACGAGACAGCTTGACCTCGAGGATCTCATTGCGGTAGCGGGTGCCTTTGCATTCCGGGCAGCTTAAATACACGTCGGACAAGAACTGCATTTCGATGTGTTCAAAACCGCTTCCGGAGCAGGCGGGGCAGCGGCCTGTTCCCGAGTTAAAGGAGAATGTTCCGGCTTCATATTTACGCTTCTTGGCTTCCGGAGATGCGGCAAAGAGACGGCGGATGGTTTCGAACGCACCCATGAAAAGTGCCGGTGTGCTTCGTGTCGTTTTACCGATCGGAGACTGATCGACGAAGGAAACGTCGCTGATGTTTTCGGTTCCGAGGAGCTTCTCAAATTTGCCCGGGGCTTCCGTGGACTTACCTTTGGCTTTCATCAGAGCCGGTACCAGGATGTCCTGAACCAGCGTGGACTTACCGGAACCCGAGACGCCGGCAATACACACGACTGAGTGCAGCGGAATGCGGATGTCTAAGTTTTTGAGGTTGTGCTCGGAAGCGCCCAGCAGAACCAGCGCCGGGTTGGCCGGGTTGATGCGTTTTTGGGCGGAATGCGGGAAGGTTCTTTCACCGCGGAGGTAGGAACCCGTGAGCGTACGTGCCTTTTTGAGCTCTTCGGGCGTGCCGTCAAAGACGATTCTGCCGCCGTTGGCGCCGGGTCCGGGGCCCATATCAATAATGCGGTCGGCTGCGAGCATGACTTGAGGATCGTGTTCCACAACGACTAAGGTATTGCCGGCGCGGCGCAGACGCTTCATGACGGAGTTCACGCGATCCATATCCTGAGGATGCAGACCGATAGAAGGCTCGTCGAGTACGAACAAGGTGTTGACCAGCGAAGTGCCGAGTGCGGTGGTCAGGTTAATACGCTGAACTTCTCCGCCGGAAAGTGTGCGGCTCTGACGGTCAAGATTGAGATAACCGAGGCCGACTTCCGTGAGGTAACGCAGGCGGGAGCGGATTTCGTCGAGCAGCATGCCGCAGCCTTCTTCGAGTGCCGGAGAAAGTTTGAGCTCATCGAAGAAGATTCTGAGTCGTTCGATCGGAAGCAGCATCAGATCACGGATATTTAATCCGGGCAGATCGCGAAGAATAGCGTCGGAGAAAGTAGCATTGGCAGGACGCCAGCGCTGATGAGAGCCTAACGCATGATCGGCGTTTTCTTTGGGGCCGATGCGCCAAAGAAGCGCGTCGGGTTTGAGACGAGCGCCGTGGCAGTCCGGGCAGGCCGTATAGCTGCGATAGCGGGAGAGCATGACACGGACGTGCATCTTGTAGGCTTTCGTTTCGAGCCATTCGAAGAAATGCTTAATGCCGTACCACTTCTTAGAGCGGAAGCTTGTCCATTTCGGATCGCCGAAGCAGACCCAGTCCTTTTCTTCCTGAGTCAGATCACGGTAAGGCTTGCTGACATCCAGACCTCGTTCGGCGGCATAACGCAGGAGGTCGTCCTTGCATTCGGAGTAGCTTTCCGTATTCCAGGGTTTGACGGCACCTTCTTTAATGGAGAGGCTTTCGTCGGGAATGACCAGACCATAGTCCACGCCGATGATTCTTCCGAACCCGCGGCAGGTGTCGCAGGCACCTAACGGAGAGTTGAAGCTGAAAGTCGAATCATGGGGACGCGCATAGGTAATTCCGCACTCAGGGCAAGTGAGTGCAGCGGAGAATTTCCAAACTTCCTCTTCAGATCCGGGAACGCGGACTTTGAGTTCCATCAAACCTTTGCCGAGACGAAGCGCGGTTTCGACAGCTTCAACGGCGCGGCTGCGGGGAACCGACGGTTTAAAGCGGTCGGCAATGACCTCAATATCCGAGCCGTTTGTTTTGTCCTGAGAAACGACAGTGCAGCGTGTAAAGCCCTGAGCCTCCAAACCGGCAATGGCCGTTTCGGGAGGAAGAGAGGCTGGGACGTGCACATGGAAGCACACGCTTAGGCGTGCGTCCGGAGAAACGTTTTCTAAGCGCTCGGCGATGTCTTCCCAGATGTCCTGAGGGCTTTCTTCACGCACGGGGCGGCCGCAGCAGCGGCAGTAAAGTGAAGAAGCCTGAGAAAAGAGCATCTTCAGATGATCGTTGATCTCAGTCATCGTGCCCACGGTCGAGCGAGAGTTTCTGACCGGATTGGTCTGGTCAATCGCGATAGCGGGCGGCACGCCCTCGACTTTGTCGACCTTCGGGCGGTCCATACGGTCCATGAACTGGCGAACGTAGGGGCTGAAGGTTTCGACATAGCGGCGCTGGCCTTCGGCATAAAGAGTGTCAAAAACCAAAGAGGATTTACCCGAGCCGGAGACGCCGGTGACGACGGTTAATTTGCCGTGTTCGAAAGAAACGTCGATATTTTTTAAGTTGTTTTGTTTTGCTCCGCGGACGGAGATAAATTCTTTTGCGTTGTTCTTAGTCTGCATGTTCTTCCAAGTTAACGGAGTAGGCCGCCTATAGTGGAATCCGAAGGTGAGTTTTAAAGACGGCACTTTGGTAGCGTCAACTATACTCTCGTTAAGATTTCAAGAAAATCAACGAGTTGTGAGGAAATGTTTGAAATCGAAACGAAAAGAAACGCAAACGGCAGGCAAAAAAAAAATAAACCCGCCTCGGCATTTGTCGGGCGGGTGTCGGACTCAGTGAAGAGTCTTCGATTGCATCAAGCAGAAAAGAGGATTAATTGCCTCTGCGCTTTGCAGCATTGTCTTTGACTTGACGGGCCAAAGAGTCAAAAGCAGCGCGAACGGCTGCGTGGGCATCTTCGTTCTTCGTGTTCATGATGAATTCGTGGCCGGGAGCGTTGAGAGAAACGCGAACGCTGCATTCTCTGCCCTGGTTCTGGTGGCGCCCTTCGCTTTCAACAGCGACGCGGCAACTGATCAGATCAGCATCAAATTTGTGGAGTCCTTCGACTTCTTTTGCGATTAAATTTTCAAGAGCTTCGGAACGATCGATACCGTGGAAACTAACTTGCAGTGGAAGCTTCATATAATCCTCACTTTCTTTTTAAAACTTCTACCCCCAATTGTTTCATATTTTTCGAATAATTGTTAGGGATTTTTAAATTCCCAATTTTGGAGCAAAATAGAAGAAGTTGTGTTTTCACCGAATTTCAATGGAAAATAAACGAAGTTAATCAAAATTCGGTGTTTAACTAAGAGAAAACCCCTCCTTGCTTAATTCTCTAATTCTCGCATCCGCCTCTGTTAAGGCGTTTTAGACTGCAAAAAAGGACGGATATCGGCATTTTTTAGACTGAATTCGTTCAATAAGGCACAAAAGAAATCAATCTCGGCAGATTCTTTTACAAGAGCGCGAAGAAAATTCGGACATCGGGCGGCGGGTTGTGTTAGTTTGACATTACTAATCCGGCCGTCTCTCTGTTTCGGGGCCGGAAAACCGATCAAAGTATTCAATGAGGTTCGCCCGAATGCATGGAACCACAGAATTAATAGCTTCTCTGGACTTAGGGACGACAAGCGCCCGTGCGATTATTTTTAATGCAGAGGGGCGCCCTCTGGCAGCGAGTCAAAAACCTCTGACTCAGTATTTTCCGCACGACGGCTGGGTCGAGCAGGATGCCGAGGAAATCTGGCAGAAGCAAAAGGAATGTTTGTTAGGCACCTTGGCTGATCTTAAGCTGTCCGGGTCTGGACTTCGGGCGTTAGGCATCACGAATCAAAGAGAGACCACCATCGTATGGTCCAAGAAGACCGGAAAGCCGATTTATCGCGCGATTGTCTGGCAGGACAGGCGTACTGCGGCTTTTTGCGAAAGGCTTCACGACAGCGGATTTGAGCCTTTAATTCATGACAAAACCGGCCTTTGTTTAGACCCGTATTTTTCTGCGTCCAAGGTTCGCTGGATATTAGACAATGTTGAGGGTGCAAGAGAGAAGGCTTTAGCCGGAGAGCTTTTGTTCGGCACTGTCGACAGCTGGCTTATCTGGAACCTGACAGGCGGTCTTGGGCATGTGACGGATGTCTCGAATGCTTCGCGCACGCTCTTATTTAATATTCACAACTGCCGCTGGGATGAGGAACTGCTGGATATCTTCGGCATTCCCGCGTCCATGCTGCCTCGCGTCGTTCCGAGCTCAGGTCTCATCGGCAGGACGGCGCCGGCAATCCTCGGCGCTCCTATCGATATCTGCGGCGCAGCCGGCGATCAGCAGGCAGCGACGTTCGGGCAAGCGTGCTTTAAGCCCGGCATGACGAAAAATACCTACGGTACCGGCGGCTTCCTCCTTATGAATACGGGTTCGACGCCTAAGTTATCCGACAACCGACTTCTGAGCACTATCGGGTGGACGATTCCGGGTGCTACCAGTTATGCCTTGGAAGGAAGTGTTTTTGTGGCCGGTGCAGTTGTCCAGTGGCTTAGAGAAGGCGTAGGGCTGATTGACACGAGCGCTGAAATCGAGAGTTTGGCACGGCAGGTCAAGGACAACGGAGGCGTTTATTTAATTCCGGCTTTTGTCGGGTTAGGCGCGCCTTATTGGGATCCTCATGCACGAGGATTAATGATCGGTCTGACTCGTGGAACGACTCGCGCGCATATTGCTCGGGCTGCATTAGAATCAATAACATTCCAGTGCAATGACGTACTTCGGGCAATGATGAACGATGCCGGCGCGCGGCTCACCGAGCTGCGGGTTGACGGCGGCGCTTCGGAAAATGATCTGATGATGCAGTTTCAGGCAGACATTTCCGGCGTTCCGGTCGTGCGTCCAGAAGTGGTTGAGACGACGGCTTTGGGTGCGGCTTATCTGGCTGGACTCGGCTGCGGAGTATGGAAGAGCACGGAAGAAATTGAAAAGTTATGGCGGCGCGAGCGGACATTTGAGCCGACGATGTCGCAGGATCAACGAGAATTTTTAACGACACAATGGGGCCGGGCAGTGGCGCGGTCTAAAGGATGGGAGCAGTAAGAATGGACTTCAACGCAAAGACTAATCCGGGGCGAGAAAGCCGTCTCCAGCAATTGGAAGAGGACAAAGTCTGGGATGTGCTCATCATCGGCGGCGGTGCGACCGGCGCCGGTATTGCGGTTGATGCCGCTGCTCGCGGTTTTTCCACGGTGTTGTTCGACACGCAGGACTTCTCCGAGGGCACTTCCAGCCGTTCCACCAAACTGATCCACGGCGGCGTTCGCTATATGAAGAATCCCCGCGACTGGAAGCTGGTTCGCGAGGCGATGATCGAACGCAAACTACTGCTGGGCAATGCACCGCATATCGTTCATCCGGAACCGTTCATTCTTCCCTGCTACGAAAACTTCGAGCGCGAATACTACATGGCCGGTCTCTGCCTTTACGGCGCCATGGCTTACGGCGGCTACGAGGTCGGCAAGACCGAATTCCTTTCCGCGGCCGAGACCATCCGCCGTCTGCCCGGCGTCAAAGCCGACGGCTTAAAGGGCGGCGTCCAGTTCTGGGACGCTCAGTTCGATGATTCCCGTCTCAATATTGCCTTAATGAAAACGGCGGAAGCCCGCGGAGCACTTTTGCTGAACTATGTGCCTGTCGTCGGATTTGAAAGAGGCTGCGGCGGCGAAATTACCGTTGTGAAGGTCAAGGATAAATTCAGCGGCAAAGAATACAGCGTTAAGACCCGCATGGTCTTTAATGCGGCAGGCGTCTGGGCGGACGAAATTCGCCGCATGGTTTCTCCGGACGTGAAGCCGTTTATCCGCGCTTCCAGAGGCTCTCATATTGTTGTGAGTACGGATCATTTCGGCGGCAAGACCGGCATGTTTATTCCGAAGACTTCCGACGGACGCGTTCTTTTCTGCATTCCCTGGCACGGCGTCCTTGAAATCGGAACGACGGACAAAGAAGAAAAGGACATTTCTTTCAATCCGGAACCCACGGAAGAAGAAATCGAATTCATGCTCGAGACGGCCCGCAAGTATCTGGCCTATCCGATCTCGCGCAAGGACGTCCTAGCTTCATTTGCCGGACTGCGTCCTTTGTTCAATCCGAATGCCGGCGGCTCGACCGCAGCTGTTTCCAGAGAACACTCGGTGATTCCAGAATTTAAGAACATGATTACGGTGACCGGCGGCAAGTGGACGGCTTACCGCAAGATGGCCGAGCACGCGATGTCCGTGGCGGTGGACCAAGGCTTAATTTACAAGCGTCCGTGCCCGACGAAATATATGTCGATCTATCGCGACAACGAGTTCAACCCTGATGAAATTGAAGCCGAGATCCTCAAGGGTACCCTGACGGATGAGCAGCTGAAGGCATACGCAGTGCATTGCCGCGATACGCAGTTTGCTATGACGCCTGAAGATGTTCTTTATCGTCGTCTGAGAATCGGCCAGATGAATAAGGCCAAGACAGAAGAACTTCTGCCGAAGATCAAAGACGTTTTTGAAGCTGAAGCTTCCGAATAAAAAGATTGGCCGAGCAAAGATTGCTCGGCCAAATTGCAAAAAACTTTATCTGCGTGTTATCAAGTTGAATTGACTTGATTTTTTACGTATAATCCTGTCCTCTCTGTTGGAGCGTTGTCCTTTCGTCATCGCTCGTCCGTTGTAAATAATGTCGTCTCGGGAATTAATCCGCCCGAGCTTAAAGATAATTTGCGGCGCATTTGTATGCGCCAAATTTATAGGTGAATAGTAATGAAAACCTTCTCGGCCAAGCCGCTTGAAGTGAAGCGTGAATGGTACGTGGTTGATGCAACCGATAAGGTTGTCGGCCGCCTTGCCGCTGAAATCGCTCTCAGACTCCGTGGCAAAGACAAGCCTGAATACACACCGCACGTCGACACGGGCGATTACATCATTGTTGTCAACGCTGACAAGCTCGTCATGACCGGTGCTAAAGCTGAAGACAAGAAGTATTTCCGTCACTCCGGCTACCCCGGCGGCGTATATGAGACCACTTTCCGTAAGATGCAGGAAAAGCATCCCGGCCGTGCTCTCGAAATCGCAGTTAAAGGCATGCTTCCGAAGGGCCCGCTTGGCTATGCCATGTTCAAGAAGCTCTTCGTTTATGCCGGCAGCGACCATAAACACTCCGCCCAGCAACCCAAACAGCTTGAGATCTAAAAAATGATTGGAAATTACAACTACGGCACTGGCCGCCGCAAGAGCTCCGTTGCTCGCGTCTTCATGAAGCGCGGCACCGGCAAGATCGAAATCAACGGCCGTTCTCTTGATGAGTACATCCACCGCGAAACCGGCCGCATGGTCGTTCGTCAGCCGCTCATCCTCACCGACAACGTCGAAACATTCGACATCAAAGTCAATGTTCGCGGCGGCGGTGAATCCGGTCAGGCCGGCGCTATCCGTCACGGTATTACCCGCGCTCTGATCGATTACGATGCAGCTCTCAAGTCTGTTCTGTCTCAGGCAGGTCTTGTTACACGTGACGCTCGTGAAGTCGAACGTAAGAAAGTCGGTCTTCGCAAGGCACGTCGTCGTAAACAGTTCTCCAAGCGTTAATTCGCTACAGAATTGCGGAAACTGCCTCCGGGCAGTTTTCAACAAAGGTCGCTTCGGCGGCCTTTCGTCGTGTGCGCCCAGCATGGCGCACTTCTATAGGGTGCGAATCCTGAACCCGCCCGATGAGGGGAAGGGTTAGCGACTCGGCAATGGCGTAGTGGCAACACTAGGTCTGGAGGAAGCCGATAGCAAAATGCATGTTCAAC
>ERZ839767.2730-NODE-2730-length-22160-cov-12.032798_pt1 | contig 22160 bp, 18 predicted proteins | sample MGYA00519879_ERZ839767 | MGnify/ENA primary metagenome ERZ839767 (study PRJEB31850, sample SAMEA3708852) | human gut metagenome | biome: human gut; feature: human-associated habitat; material: faeces | place: China | collected 2014 ... | reverse complement strand
CCCGCCACTACCGCCGCCTGCGGCGGCGGGAGCTGCGCCCCCTCTCGCCCCCAACATCACCCCGCAAAAGCACCCCCACCCGGTCTCCCGGATGGGGGCTCTCCACTTTTGCTCATTTCCCGTAGGAATCATAAACCTCTTTCAAAAGGTGCGGGTAATCGGTCATGATGCCGTCCGCCCCTATTCCGATGAGATACCGCATCTCCTCCGGGTCGTTGATGGTCCAGTAGTGTACCGCCAAGTTGTGGCTGTGCATCCGCTTTACAAAGGCCTCGGTCGCCAGGTTTAGGATGGAAGCCTTCACCGGCAGCTGGAATACGCACATCTGGTCGCCGAAGAACACATCCGCGTTCACTGCCTGCAAAAGGTAGAACTTTGCCACGCCGCCTACCCCCGGCGAGCACATAAAGCTCTCCGGCACCTCCCCGGCCTTTTGCAGCCGCTGGTACTCCTCGTATATCTCATCGTGGAAGCTGGCCAGCACCACCCGGTCCCAGGCATCGTACTGCTCCAGCAGGCGCAGCACCTCCTTCATGGCCTTCATGCCGGTCTCTCCGCTCTGCTTTATCTCCACATTGATGCGGTTCTGCGGGAAGGCCGCCAGCAGCTCCTCCAGCGTCGTCACCAAGAAGACCTCCTCGTCCCTCGGCGTCACCCCATCAGGGTACTCCACATCAGCCGGGGTCTTTTGCCGCCCGTCCCTATCGGTAAAGCGTACCCGCTCCCCGCTCAGCTGCATCTCCTCGGTGGGGTTGGTGTAGCCAAAGTCCACCTTCTGCGCCATCAGGTCGCTGTAATTCCAGTCGATGATCCGCCCGGTCACATTGGTCTTGCGGTCCAGCGTCGTATCGTGAGAAAGGATGACCACCCCGTCCCTGGTAATGGAAACATCGGTCTCCATCATTGCATTTTTATCCACGCTGTATGCATTATAGAAAGCCTCCAGTGTATTATCCGGGAACTCCTTATTCCCGCCGCCGTGGGCGATCAGCAGCGGCAGCGCGCCCTCCTTCATCATCGGGTTCGCCAGGGCATAGTTCTCCCGCCGGGGCAGTACCCCCAGCACCGCGTAAAGGAGGATCAACCCCGCCAGAATCCCCAGCACGATTCTCCAGCCTTTCTTCAGTCCTTTCTTTTTGGTCATTGTCTGCTCTGCCATGGGCCGCTCCTCCCCGTTTCTCCTGTTCTTGTGTATCTTGCTTCTTCATTATAGCAAATTCTCCCCCGCAGCGCAAAGCAAAAAGCCACCCCCACCCGGTCTCCCGGATGGGGGCAGTCGTTTTTCTGTTGCGGCTTATTTCCCGGCCTTGATGGCAGCCTGTGCCGCCCTTATGTACGGCAGGGGAACATTCCCCTGCTACGCTGATCGTGGCTGTGTTTTTTCTTTTTCCTCCCGCCGTGCAATGCAGCGGATCGTCGGGATTGCCATTGAATCGGAGATACCAATCAAAGCCGTCCTTTGAAGCAACAATTTTAACAACAAAGGCTTCAATTACACTTTCCGGAATATCCTTGTCATCCCAATTTGTGTACTGCTCCAACGCATATTGCAGAACGGTCAGCTTTTCAGCATAGTCCTCAATTTGAATTTCAGGCTCCTGTTTGCTTTCAAGTTCCTTGATTTCTGAATCCAACTTCTGCATCGTCAATTCAAGCTCGGATGTTTTCTTTTTGAAAAGGTCTTTACTGATTTCGTCTTCTGCCCGCATTTCAATAAAGTTGTCAAGCTTAGTATTCAGCTTTTCAAGCTCTGCTCTTTTGCATCGCAGAATTTCTGTATGATCCTCTTGGCTTTCGGTGTCGCCTATATGCGCTTCAAGCATAGAATTCGCCAAAGCCAAAACCTTATCTTTTTCGGTGAGATAATTCCTGAATATATAATTTGCCATCATTTGTAGCCGCCATTCGGGTATCATCGGGGTTTGGCATATTCCGTCAAGTGAAAGTCCACGCTTTTTCCGACTTTTGTAGGAGCCGGTATGAACAGAACTGTAGCACTGATATGCGGCATTTGCCACCCTGTCTTTTCTGTCCCAAACCCGCATGCTGAATTTGTGTCCACATTCACAGACAAGAAGCTTTCCCCACACGGTAGTGCGTGGCCTTTTGCCGGTCGTCTTTCTTCCTGTGTCAAGGTTTTTGCATTTGCTTCTTTTGCTTTCCATAATGATTTGCACCCTTTCATAATCTGCCACCGACACCAATGCTTCGTGCGATCCCTGTACCTTTGTGAATTCAATTTCACCGTAATTTTTGACTTTCTTCTGCGTCAGATAATCCGGTGTATATTCCTTATGGTATGTGATGATACCGCAATAAAAGGAATTTTTGAGAATGTGAGAAATGACAGTGCAATACCACCTGTCGAGTCCCGCAGAGGTCTTTCGACCTCTGCGTTCCAGCTCGTCCTTGATCTGCATAAGTCCCATTCCGTCAAGGTACATCGCATATATCATTTTTACCGTTTTGGCTTGCTCAGGATCTACCGTCCACTCAACTTCCTTTTTGTTATCATCTACGATTTTAGCCACCCGCTTATAGCCCAGAATATTACCATTACCGTAGATGACACCGTTGTTCATAGAGGTCTGCTGACCGCTTTTTACACGGACAGAGGTTTTACGGCTCTCGTCCTGCGCCAAGGTTGCCATAATGGTGAGCCGCAGCTCGCCGTCCCCGTCAAAAGTCTTTATATTATCATTGATAAAGAACACCTCAACGCCGAGCGACTTCAACTGTCGGGTGTATTGCAAGGTGTCAACCGTATTCCTCGCAAAGCGTGACACCTCACGGGTGATAATCATATCAAATTGCCTTTTCTTCGCGTCTGCAATCATTTTCATAAACTGCGGACGCTTCGCCGCCGAAGTTCCCGTTATGCCTTCATCGACATACTGGCCGACCAAAGTCCATTCTGGTCTTGCGGCAAGGATAGGCTTGTACCAATCCATCTGATTTTCAAGAGCTGAAATCTGCGCTTCGTGCTCGGTTGAAACACGAGCATAAATTACCACTCGCTTTTTTACAAAATCAGAATTGATCATACTGTCGCTTCCTCCTTTTTATTTGAATTTCCGATGACGAAAGCCGTAACATCAACAATGTCGGCATATTCGTTCAGTATATTTCGGTACATAAAATTTGGTATTTTACCGTCCTTATAAAGCTGTTCTATGAGCTTTAAGGCGGCAAAACAATAGTCCGGATTTTTGCTCATTTCAATTTTATTCATTGTATGCCTCCTTTACAAATGTGCGAATTATCTAACATCATGCTGACGGATGAGATACCTGCGGTAATGCTCGCAAGCTTTGAGGATAAAATCCTCAAGCTGTTTCGCATCGGCGTTCGGTGCGTATTTCCGTAGTTTTTCGGTTGGTATCTTCACGGTTTCCCTCTGATTTGCCTTTTCACGAGAAAGAATTTCGCTAATATTCTCAGCAGTGAGTTGCCCATCCTGATATCGCTTTTTCATTTCAACGGCTTGCGCATAGGATGGTGTGCAATCGTTCATTTCGCATTGCTCCAAGACGGCATATTGTTCTTTGTCGCCGAGATAGGACAAAGCCTCGCCAACCATAAGCGCAATTTTGCCTTCGTCCATCAGGTCAAGCAGTTCGGGGATAAGGTGTGTCAGGCGGATATAGCGGCGCACTGTTTCTCGGCTTTCGTTCAGTGTTTCTCCGACCATATCCCCAGTGCGCAACTTCGACACAACTTGTGGCGAAGTTAAATCCGTCCGTTTGCCCTGATGTGACAGAGCCTCCATTTTCAACTTATAAGCAAACGCCTTTTCGGAGGGCGAAATATGCTCCCGGTGGAGGTTGCTGTCCACCACCGCAATGGCGGCAGAATCCCGGTCGAGGGCATAAATTAAGGCAGGGACTTCGCTAATCCCTGCCTTTTGTGCGGCGTGCAAGCGGCGGTGGCCGCTAATCACTTCATATTCGTCCGCACTATCTATGGGTCGGACAATCAAGGGTGAAAGAATTCCTTGTGTCTGCACGCTCTCGATCAGTGTGTTCATTTCCTCGTCATCCTTGACCTTGAACGGATGCCCGGTAAAGGGACGCAATTTTTCTACCGGAATTGCCACCGGTTTTTTCATCGTATTTTTCATTCTATCTACCTCTTTCCTTGTATCTTGCACGGGCTTTTTTCTCCAGCTCGTGCTCTTGTTTTAACAGTTCATACAGGTGCGGGGAGTTCTCTAAAATCCGCTCCGCACGGCGCAGATGCTCCCTTACAGGCTTCATCTGCCCGGATACCGCCTTGCGGCGTTCCTTATTTTGCGCCTGTTCCTCCGGCGACTTGGGGCGGCGTATGCGGTTGCTGATGCCGCTGCGCTCATGCTCCAAAGCGGAAAGCTCTGCCTTGGATTGCTCAATATTTGCTTGCAGGTCGGCTGTCGTATGGATACCGTGCTCCTGTAAGAAGTGATAGTCGGCAACCAGTTCCTTCAAATCCTTTTCCGCCGCCCGCAGATCCGGCGACAGCATCATTACATCGGCAAGCTCGGCTACGATTTGAATTACAGTTATGACAAGATAAAACACCGCATCCACCAAAACGGTTGCAGTGTCACAGCTGTGCTCAATGGAGAAACCCAGCTTTCGCAGCTCGTCCTCCAGCGGGAATTTCTTCGGCTTGTACGGCGGTCGGTATTCCAAGGTGAATAGCCGATAGCGGTTTTCGGCGTTTTGTCGTAGCTGCGCGTTGACACGCTCCTTTGAGAAGCCCATACTATTCAGCCGCACGGCACGCTCCCAATGCTTTGCCTTGACCGAAAATCGCACAGGATCAAGGGTGTATCCGAGCGCATAAAGCTGACTTTCAAACTCTCTTGGGCTGGTCGCAAAGGACAGGCAGTATTCCACATCCTCCCGCAGATAGTCCCGGTGGGTTTTCTTGCCGGCCTTGTGAACCCAATATTCTTTCTTCTTGCCCTTGGAGTAGAAATCGCTGTTTTCCAGCACAAACAGTTCGTGCTCCCGGCAGATCTCATCGGAAATTTTACGCAGTTCTTTGTGGTCGCCGATTTTGTTTTTGAATTTCGAGCCGTCCTTGAAAGACATGGGGTTCACAACAAAATGGCAATGCAAATTGTCGGTATTCAGGTGGACGGTGACCAGCACTTGATACCGCTCACCCCACATTCTTCGGGCGGTTTCCTTGCCGATGGCGAACGCCTGCTCCGGCGTGACCTCACCCTCACGAAAGCTTTGAATGCCGTGGTAGCCGACGACCTTTCCACGCAGACCGAATCGCCGCTGCACGGCGATCATCTCAGCGTAGGCGTTCTGCGACGTGCAGTTGATACCGCCCACAAATAGCTTGCGGTCGGTCTTGTCATCGTTCTCTGCATAACGCAGAGCGGCGTATAGATCCTTGTCCAGATATTCCGGGGCAGTGGTCTTGTCGGGATTGTCAGCGTAGTCCAGCGTGGCTTTGAGATTTTTGAATACAGGCCAAAAGCCTGTAACAGCCATAGCGCATCACCCCTTTCCGGGAAGCAGGAATTCTGCTGTGATCTGTTTCAGCACCGTGTAAATTTCCTTGTCCAGCTCCGGTGAACTGGCTTTGTCCGCAAGCTCACCCAGCCTTTCAAGACAAGCAAAAAGGGCGTCAGGCGGAACCGCTCTCGGTTCATACCCCAACGCTCTTTGCCTCACATATTCAGTTGTACTCAGCCCGCATTTTCGGGCTTTGGTTTGAATCTTTTCCTTCTCCATTGCCGTCACACGGACGGCAATACGAACATCTTTCCCCATACACATCTCTCCTTTCGGGGGATTGGGGGCTGCGCCCCCAAAGGGTAAAGCCGCCTTACCGGGCGGCTTCTGATTGGGACTTTGGCACACAAAGTCCCTGCTTGTTATACCGTGAGACACGCCCTACAGGGGCAGCTTTGACTACCGCTTTTCGGAGGCAAGAACAGCCGTCTTTCCCTTCAGGGCGTATCTTTTCACGGAGCCTACTTGGCTCTGCTTTTACAGTGAAATAATCGCTTTGAGCCGCATATCGGCTTTTTGGCTCAGTTGAAAAACTCGATACTATCACGGTCTTCTCCTTTCTTTTTTTCAGGCAGCAAAAAGCCGCCGAGTGCGACCTCGACGGCTCGATGACTGCCTTCTATATATTGAATGGTGGAAATGGCGAAAAAAGGCATGGATTCAGCAACACGGCAAAAGCAATGACCGCAACATTGGGAAAAGCCTTGAAATCACACACTTTTTCTGATATAGTTATATAGAACGAATGTTCTAATTGCAGCGTTCAGAAAAAATATTTCTTGAAAAAAGCAAAAAAAGATTCTGTCCTGCTTATGGGACAGAATCTTTGATAGAATTCAGAAAGAAGGGGGAGCATATGGGCGACAGTCTGGGCCTTTTAACCGCCGTCTACCGGGACGGGCGGGTGCATATCGGCGGCAAGAGCTATGCGGCGGGAACCTTTGCGGTACATCTGCTGAATCAGTACTACAAAAATGATACCGCTGCCCGGATTGCCGTATTCCGGCAGCACAACTGGAATGTGCAGGAGCAGCTCGCCGCCGGATACCTGAACGAAACGGACTTTCTCAAGGCTGGGGAAGAAATTCTGGCGATTCTGAAAACCCTGCCGAAGCTGAAGCCCTTTTCCTCGCTGGACATTGCTGCAGAGAAGCAGCGCATCGCGGAATTGTTCACACAGGAAAATGCCGCTGCCATACAGGATTACTTCTGCCGAAGAGCAACGGTTGCACAGCAGGATCAGGGGGCAATCAGCCTGGGAATCCTTCCGCCGGAATGTGATAAGCCCCTTTTCAGAAAGTGTGAAACACTGTGCGCAACAGCCTTACAAACCCTCCGGTTTTACGATTCCATCCCGGAGGACATGCGCAGAGCCTTTGCACAGCTCCGGCAATTTGTTTCCCGTGTAGACGAGGCAGAGCGATTCGATGAGCAGCACCTGCTGCCCCTTGCGGCGGAGGTATTCGGGAAAGTGGTATTCCCGCTGAACACGGAATATATCGCCCTCCCAAAGCGGCGGAACAGCCGGATTCTGGTGACTGCCCGGAGGATGACCTTTGAAAGCTATTACAGCTTTGTACTGACGGATGTCTTTGAGGGGCTGCACTACGGGCATTACCCAAGGAAGTGCGAGATTTGCGGACAATATTTTCTGATGCAAAGCGCCCGGCGGCAGAAATACTGCTCCTACGGCACAGCGCCGGAGCGATACCATGGTGAGAAAATCTCCTGCCGCCGGTACGCCATCATTCAGGGCAAAGCGGAGCGAGCGAAGGATAATCCCCTCAAAGCTGCTTACGAAAAACGCTGCGCCGCCATCCGCTCCGAAAAGAGTCGGGGGACGATTTCGACGGAATTTGCAGCAGCGGCGCAGGCTATGGCAAAGCGGCGCTTGGAGCAAGCGGAGGAGGACGATACCTACGCTGCGAATGGTTTTTACAAAGATTTGGAGCGAGCGAAGCTTTACGCCGACACGGACAGAAAGATGAAATCATAGAATGGAGGTACAGCCGGTGACCGAAGAACTGAACGAAACTCGCAGAAAGCAGCAAGCACTTTTGGAGCGCCGGATGTACCACCTTGATCCTGCGCCGCCAAAGCTGCCGCCGCAGGAATATATCGAGCTATATCTTGCCGAAAAAGAGGGCAAGTATCTGTTGTGGTACTTGCACGACCGGGAGCCGATGCTGAACAAGCTGGCGCAGGATGCCTGCCAGCGCTACAGCATGGCAGAGCACTTTGCGGACATCAAGCAGGCGGCGGTGTGTGGGATTTTAGCTGCCCTGCAAAAGTACGATCCGTCCATAGGCGTTCCGTTTGCCGCTTTTCAAAAGCGGTATATACAGGACGGTATTGATGATTATATCCGCACGGCGCAAAGCGGTGTTATCACCATGACGGCAGATACCTATCCCGTCCTGCGGCGCATTATGGCGATTTACCATCTAAACGGCGATGATTGCAGTGACAGCTGCATCCAGCGAATTGCCGATGAAACCGGAATGGAGGAAAAGAGCGTCCGCAAGTATATTGCGATAGGCACGCTGAACGAGCGGCGGGCGGATTTCTACCTGCAATACGACGAGGACGGTGAGGAAACGAGCGAGGATGTTGCGGTGGACACCGCCTCCCAGCCGGACAAGCTGTACTTTCGGTCGGTGCTGTACGCCGCCCTGTATGAAGCCTACGACAACCTCACCTACCGGGAGCAGCGCACGATTGCCAAGCATTTGGGCTTCTGCGATACCTGCTGGTCCACAAGGAAGGCCGTGCTGATAAACAGCGAGGTGGAGTACAAGGCGATAAAGCCCATGCCATTTGAAGAAATCTCCCACTCGGCCAGCCGCAAGTCTGACAAAGCGTCTGAGCGGACCTTCGCCACTGCAATAAGGAAAATGAAGGAGCACATTGAAACGGGTGCCGCCTATCGCTACCTGTTCGGATAAAGCAAAACGGGCCATGCTGCAAGGCAAAGATAATTTTCACCCGTAGAGTGAATGTAGAGTGAATTTTCACCCCACCGTATTGAATAATGTGAAAAAGTGAGTATAATAGAGGTAAACAACAACGGAGGTACTGTGTATGCAATATGAAAGCGAACACATTGAATATAAATCCCGGATGGTCGATGACATTTACAAGGAGGTCATCGCCTTTGCCAATACGGACGGCGGCGTGATCTACATCGGCATTGACGATCAGGGTCATGTGATCGGCATTGACAATATCGACGAGACATACACCCGCCTGACCAACGGCATCCGCGATGCCATCCACCCGGACGTGACCATGTTTGTGCGATATGTTCTTCAAGACAATAAGGTAATTCGGATTGAGGTTGGCGAAGGCAGCTACAAGCCCTACTATCTGAAAGCTAAGGGCATGAAGCCCACCGGCGTGTATGTTCGTCAGGGCACATCCAGTGTCCCGGCCTCTCCAGAACAAATCCGCCAGATGATCAAGGAATCAGACGGTGACAATTTTGAGGATGACCGCTGCCTTGACCAGAACTTGACCTTTGAGGCGGCAAAGGCGGCTTTCCAGCAATACGGCGTTGAATTCTCGGTGGGAAAATATCGAGCTTTGGGCATTACCAAAAACGATGTTTTCACAAACCTGGCACTACTGCTCTCCGACCAGTGCCTGCACACCACGAAAATCGCCGTATTCAATGATGAATCCTGCACGGAGTTCCGGGACAGCAAGGAGTTCGGCGGCTCGATTTTCAAGCAGTTTGAAAACGCGATCAACTATCTGGCGCTGTGCAACCGGACCGTGTCCACCATCAAGGGCGTTGTCCGCACGGATAAGCAGGACTATCCTGAGGAAGCCATCCGCGAAGCACTGCTCAACGCGCTGGTGCATCGGGATTACAGCTTCAGCGGCAGCATTATCATCAATGTGAACGACAGCAAAATGGAGTTTATTTCTCTGGGCGGACTCCTACCCGGCCTTTCCACGGAGGATATCCGCATCGGCGTTTCTCAGCCGAGGAATAAGAAGCTGGCGGAGATCTTCCACCGCCTGCGCCTGATCGAAAGCTATGGTACTGGTATCCGCCGGATTTTCAAACTCTATGAAAATTGCCCCGTGCAACCCAGCATCGAGGCGACAACCAATGCGTTCCGGATCGTGCTGCCGAATATGAATACCTGCGGCAGCATTGCCGAGCGTATACCGGAAGCTGCCGAAAAAGCGCCTGCCACCGTCACGCCTCAGATGAAAACGGTGCTGGATTATCTGGCAGAGTACGGTGAAATGACGGATGAAGATCTGCAGGAGCTTCTGAATGTCAAAAAGACGCGAGCGTATCTGCTGGCCCGCCAGATGCACGAGAACGGGCTGATTGAGGTCGTTGGCCGAGGGGTGGGGAAGAAGTACAAATTGAAGTGATGGGGGAAGCAGAATATGTCCATCAGCAAAACATTTGGTGAGGTGTATAGAAAATAAATGATTACCAAGAATGATGTACTTAATAAAATATCGAATTTTAACTGTACGATTGACGCAGAAAAAATAAAGTTTCCCGGAATCCTTCAAGAGGTAAATGGAAATATTGTCCTGAATGCCATGGTTTCGGTAGATCAATATCAAAAGATGCTATCAAGTGCCGACTTTAATATATTAGGAAGTATTTTTGGAAAAGAAGCAACTTTAATTGGATGTCATATTCACTCTACATCCGGCTCCATGGGATCGAACGATGTTTTTCTTCTCATAATCCCAAATGAGATAATTGTGGGCAAGTGTTTTGCTTCAATTCCAATGGTAAAGAGAATAACGCTGTCTACTCCAGATTTAAACTATATGTTTGCCGGCACTTCTCCGTTAGAACCCAATCGGAACATCACAAAAGAGAATCCTAGTGTTTTGAATTTTACTTATCCAAAGCCGATTCGCGCTCAGGATAAATATGGAGAGATAGAATTGTATCAAAAATACATCTCGCACGATTCTGACAGAAAAGAGTATCTTCATACTATTATTTCCGTTGTTGCATACTCTTTCGCAAGCCCGTTGTCTTTAATGGACGCTGTTGCGAAAGCCTTTGCGGCAATAAACCTCTTCTCATTCTTCGGAAATGGATATATTTCATGCGGAGAGATAAGCTTTCAAGTTGAGAACGATGGAAGCGAGTATATGTTATACCTAAACTATAGAGAAAATGTCCCGGCAGTCAATGAGCCATTCCTCATTATGACGTCCGCATTTGAAGGCAGCTTTGAGAAAATATGGAGAGCATGGCTTGATCTCTATGAAAGTGCCAACCCGATTCCCGCTCTATTTTATGAAATCGTTTGTAACCGTTCAACAAGGATAAATAGTTTCTTGAATTTGTCACAAGCGATTGAGGTGTACTCAAACACTTGCAGAGGTGATAAAGCAAAGGCAGTGGCCAAAAACGACCCGAACAATACAGGAAAACGGAAGCCGACATTAAAGCATAGATATCAAGATATACTATCTGCTTACAACAATGTGTTCGAATTGAGCGAGTCCAATATAGATGATTACGCACGAAGCTTTTCAAATATGAGAAACTATTATACGCATTATAATTCCGGGAGATATATTAAGCCATCCTATGATGAACTGTTTGCTGCAATTCACATATTGAGATTTGTTTTGTTGACCATTGTATATACATCTGTTGGACTCCCTGATAGTTGCATTCTTGAGTGTAAAAGCAGAAATATATTCAGCAACTTCAACTACGATACCGGCGTAATATTGAATTACTCCCAAAAGAGTGCGAAATAATAAATAACGCCGGAGAATCCTTCCGAATGGCAGCATATACTAAAGCACCGCAAGTAAGTTAATCGCTTACCTGCGGTGCTTTAGTATTAGGCCTTCTTGGCCCGTCCTGAGACTATAAGTTTCGGATAACTGTGGCTTTGCAAATCGGGGCCGTCTTTCTATCCGCACATTCGTTTTTCGTCACCGCTTTTCTTACAATAAACGGCGACAATTTTTTGTTTTCATACTTTTCGAGTAAAATATCAGAAAAACTCGGAGGTAAATACGAATGAAAGGGCTAAGAATTACAACCAAAGATATTGCCGGATTCAGAGAGCATCTGATTTTGGAGGAACGGAGTGCGGCAACCATTCAGAAATACATTCGGGATATCAAGGCATTTGCGAAGTACGCAGAAGGAGCGGTCACAAAGGAAGCCGTCATTGCTTACAAGAAGCACTTACAGGAGCAGTACGCCGTGCGGAGCGTTAATTCCATGCTGGCCAGCATCAACAGTTTGTTTGCGTTTCTTGGTTGGCACGAGCTGAGGGTAAAAGCCTTGAAGCTACAGCAGCAGGTCTACTGTCCCGAAGAAAAGGAGCTGACCAAAGCAGAGTACACCCGACTTTGCCAAGCGGCGCAGCGCAGGCACAATGAACGGTTGAATCTCATCTTGCAGACCATCTGCGGCACCGGCATCCGGGTCAGCGAACTGCAATTCATCACCGTGGAAGCGGCCAAATGCGGTGAGGCGGTGGTGCACTGCAAGGGCAAGACACGAGCTGTGTTTATCGTGCGGGAGCTGCGAAAAAAACTGCTCTGCTACGCGGCAGAGCAGAATATAAAAACGGGTATGATTTTTGTGACTCGTACCGGTAAACCCATCAGCCGCACGAATATTTGGCGGGAGATGAAAGCTCTGTGCGTCGAGGCAGATGTCAACCCGCAAAAGGTCTTTCCACATAATCTCCGCCACCTGTTCGCCCGTGTGTTCTACGGAATCGAAAAGGATATTGCTAAGCTGGCGGACATTCTCGGGCACAGCAGCATCAACACCACACGAATCTACATCATCTCCACCGGCACGGAGCACCGCCAGCGTATGGAGAATATGCACCTGATCCTATGAAAAAAGCCGCCAAAATGGCGGCGGGTACATAATCCGCATTATGTTGCATTTAAGCGAAATTTTTCTAAAAGTATTCAATTATACATTAGCATTTTATCACCTATTTTGGCGTAATGCAATATGATTAACAGAGAAAAGTATGATTCTGCCGAAAATTGTCTATCTGAACACAGCAAAAGAGAGCCTTTTCAAAACAAAAATTGAAAAGGCTTGGATTTTTGCGCCGTTTTGCAGGTCGGTAGCGGTATATCTCATGGACAAGCTCTCGTGCTGGCAAAACGGCTGCAACATAATGCGGATTATGTTGCAGCACCCCCGCAACCAAACATCACAAAACACACATGAGGAGGACATTTTCTATGTTGACCGAAGAGAGAACGAGAAGGGACCAGGCCAAGGTCAAAAGGGCGCTGGTAACGGCGGGCATTATTCTGCTTGTGATCCTGCTTTCCGTGGGAGCAAGCATTCTTGCCTGCAAAAAATCCGCATCCACCGTCAAGAACGGCCTGTCGGCCTATGAAATTGCGCAGGCCTACGGTTATGAAGGCTCTGTGCAGGACTGGCTGACCTCTCTGAACGGGAAGAGCGCATACGAGATCGCCAAGGAGAGCGGCTATACCGGGACGGAGAGCGAGTTCTCCGCCTCTCTTGCGGCGAACGCAAAGGGGGATGCGGTCAGTATTAAGAGTGCGTCCTTTAATCAGGCAGGAGAGCTGATTTTGCTTCTCTCCGACGGCAGCAGTCTGAATGTAGGCAGAGCTGTCGGCACTGCGGGAGCAGACGGCAAGAACGGCACAGATGGTGCCGATGGCAAGGATGGCGCCAACGGTTCCGCCGGTGTCAGCATTATTAATGCGAAAGTCAACGAAAAAGGGCAGCTTCTGTTGGCTTTTTCTGACGGGAAAACCATCAATCTTGACAAGATCACCGGCACCAACGGGCAGGACGGGATCGGTATTACGAGCTCTGAGATCAATGCAAACGGTGAGCTGGTGCTGACCTATTCCAACGGCCAGACCGCAACCCTCGGCACCGTAATAGGCGCCAAGGGTGAAAAAGGCGATACCGGTGCCGCCGGTGCCGCCGGTCAGGATGGCAAAGACGGTGAAAACGGTACCGACGGCGTCAGTGTGTCCGCTGCCTCCATTAACGGGAGCGGCAACCTGATCCTAACCTATTCTGACGGGAAGGTTACCGATCTGGGAAAGGTGATCGGTGCCCGGGGCGAAAAAGGTGAAACCGGTGCTGCCGGAGCCCAGGGTGAAAAGGGCGACAAAGGCGATGCCGGTTCTGACGGTGTCAGCGTGGTCTCCGCCGAGATCAACAGCCAGGGCGAGCTGGTGCTGATTTTCTCTAACAACCAGCGGGCAAATGTCGGCTCTGTCATGGGTGCCGCCGGCGCACAGGGCGAAAAAGGTGAAAAGGGCGACAAAGGCGACACCGGCGCTCAAGGCGAGCAGGGCATCCAGGGAGAGAAAGGCGAAAAGGGAGATACCGGTGCCACCGGCGCACAGGGAGCTCAGGGTATCCGGGGCGAGAAAGGTGAAACCGGCGCTGCCGGACAGGACGGCCTTGGCATTCTGAAAAGCGAGCTGAATACTAATGGCGAGCTTGTACTTACTTACACCGACAACACCGTCAAAAACCTCGGCTCCGTGATCGGCGCCAAGGGTGAGAAAGGTGAAAAAGGCGACAAGGGTGATACCGGTGCCACCGGTGCCCAAGGTGAACAGGGTATCCAAGGTGAAAAGGGTGACCAAGGCATCCAGGGTGAGAAAGGTGAAACCGGCGCCGCTGGACAGGACGGTGTCGGCATCGAGGATATCAAAATTGTTTCCGGCAAGCTGACCATTACCCTTACCAGCGGCACAAAGCTGGAGCTGGGCAACATCCGGGGTGAGAAAGGCGACAAGGGCGAAAAGGGCGAAACCGGAAACGGTATCTCCGGCGCTGCCATTAACGCAAACGGCGAGCTGGTGCTGACGCTCTCCAACGGCCAGAGCATCAATCTGGGCGCTGTGAAGGGCGAGAAAGGCGACAAGGGTGACGCCGGTGTGGGCATTGCGAATGTTTCCATCACCGAAGCCGGAAACCTCAAGGTAACCTTAACCAACAACACAAGCATTGATCTGGGCAATATCAAGGGCGCCGACGGCATCGGCATTGCGAAGTCTGAAATCAATTCCGACGGACATTTGGTGCTGACCTATTCCGACGGGAGCAGCGCCGATCTCGGCAAGGTTGTCGGCGCAAACGGGGCAAACGGCGCCGATGGTGCGGACGGCCAGGCGGGACAGGACGGTAAGGACGGCATCGGCATCAGCGATGTCAAAGTTCTGACCGACGGCACGCTTACGATCACCATGAGCGACGGCACGACCAAATCGCTCGGCAACATCAAGGGCGAAAAGGGCGACAAAGGCGACAAAGGCGACAAGGGGGATAAGGGCGACCCCGGCGAAAACGGCAAGGACGGCAGAGGCATTGCCAAAACCGAGCTGGTGAACGGCGAGCTGGTGATCACCTATACCGACGGCACAAGTGACAATCTGGGCGCTATCGGCGGGGCTGTCGAGGATTCCTCCACCTATTTGGATTTTGAGCTGCTCTCTGACGGCACATGGAAGGTGAGCATCAAGGAAAGCGTAAAATCAAGCATTGAAAGTGTAACCATACCATCCACCTATAACGGCAGAACCGTTTCGACCGTCGGCAGCTTTACGGGATGCCCGAATCTAATGAAGGTCGTCCTGCCGAATACGATTAAAACCATAAGCAACAACGCATTTTGTGGTGCAAAATTCACAAGCATTGATCTTCCTGAAGGGCTTGAAACGATCGGTGACTATGCGTTTGCGCAGGCGAAACTTACCGAAATTGTGATACCGGACTCCGCAAAAACAATTGGGGCGGGGGCTTTTGGTGTAGGCATGGCTCCCTCCGAGCTTTTCGCCTCCCTGGAAAAAGTTACAATCGGAAATAATGTTGTTTTTATTGGCGACGATGTATTTGGCGGCCAAACAAAGCTAACGAGTGTTACGATCCCTGCCAGCGTCAGCAAGATGGTATCACCCTTCAGGGGATGCAGCGGCTTGAAAACCGTGTATTTTGAGGACTCGTCGAACTGGTATGCGGGTTACTGCATGCCCCCTTATACAGAGATACCGACACACCCGACGGATAAAAATGTATCCGCCATCTTCGCCGACCCGTCGCTCGCTGCAACAGAACTCCAAAGGAAAACAACGGATGTCAGTCGGTATGCTTGGTATAAAACCGAATGAGGCAGCGCCAATTGCACACGGCAGCACGAAAATAAACAAAAAAATCAGGAGGGAATAATGCAAGGGAAAGAAGAAAACGCAATAGATAATCAGTATATTTTCCGCTACAAGGACGGCCCTCTCAGCGAGGTCATAACCTATCGGAAATATCTGATCGGCGAGATCATGAAAGACGCAGCCGCGAGAGGAAACCATGCGATTCCGGATTTTTCGACCGAAAGTGTCACACTCAGCAAGCTGAAGAAGTTTATCGACTGCGCAGCGGCTGCGGGATATACCGTTTACAAAGTCAGAAAGCTATAATCAGTGCAGCAGACCCATTCTAAAATCAGAAATAGCGGTAGAAATCACGGTGATTTCTACCGCTTCGTTACGGATGCCATTCATCTTTCGCGCCCAATTCCATCAGATTGGTAGCTTTAAGCTGCTCGTTTACAACCTCACGCTCTGCCATCTGCTTTACAAGACGCTCGAACATTTCCTCCGCCTGCCGGTCGATGTCGGCGAGGTAGCCGTTCAGCTTGCCGCTTGTTAGCAGATTGGCATAGAGTACACGATGATGTTTCTTGAGATACCGAAGATGCCGTTGACCCCATATCCCGATATGTACCTGTTCTTTCTCCGGCAGTTTCAGACAAGGCAAGTAATAATCGCCCTGCAACTCGTACCACAGTCCGTTGTTTTCATCAAATTTGTACTTTTCCATAGTTCTTGACCTCCTTATGCCTACATTGTAGCAAAGGACAATCTCATTTACGAATGTGCGGATTGCAGAAAGCAAAAAACTCCCCGACTACATTTCTGTAATCGGGGAGTCGTTTTTAGATATAAAGCCTTACTCGAATGTCGTTCCAGTTATACACACGGCGCTTGGTTGACAAGGAATACACATATTCCTTTGCATCATCCATCGTCAGTGTAAATTCAGCGAACTGCAAGAAGCTGTGGCTTAGTTCCTGCCATCCTTGATGGCAGCCTGCGCGGCAGCCAGACGGGCGATCGGTACACGGAAGGGAGAGCAGGAAACATAGTCCAGGCCCACACGGTCGCAGAACTCCACGCTGGTGGGGTCGCCGCCGTGCTCGCCGCAGATGCCCAGGCCCAGGTTGGGACGGGTCTGGCGGCCCAGCTTCACGCTCATCTCGATGAGCTTGCCAACGCCCTTCTGGTCCAGATGGGCAAAGGGATCGCTCTCGTAGATCTTGTTCTCATAGTAATAATTGAGGAACTTACCGGCGTCATCGCGGCTGAAGCCGAAGGTCATCTGGGTCAGGTCGTTGGTGCCGAAGGAGAAGAAGTCCGCCTCGGTCGCAATCTCGTCGGCGGTCAGGGCCGCGCGGGGGATCTCGATCATGGTGCCGACCTCATACTTCATGTCCACACCTGCCTCGGCAATCAGCTTATCGGCAGTCTCTACTACGATATCCTTAACGAACTTCAGCTCTTTCACCTCGCCTACCAGCGGGATCATGATGTGAGGAGTGATCATGGTGCCCAGCTTCTTGGAGGCGGAGATGGCGGCCTTGATGACAGCGGTGGTCTGCATCTCGGCGATCTCGGGGAAGGAAACCGCCAGACGGCAGCCGCGGTGGCCCATCATCGGGTTGAACTCATGCAGGGAAGCGATAACGGCCTTCAGCTCGTCCACGCTCATGTTCAGCTCACCGGCGATCTCCACGATATCCTCTTCCTTGGTGGGCAGGAACTCATGCAGAGGGGGATCCAGGTAACGGATGGTCATGGGACGCTCGCCCATTACCATGTACATGGCCTCAAAGTCGCCCTCCTGATAGGGCTCGATCTTGGCCAGTGCGGCGCGGCGCTCCTCTACGGTGCGGGCCACGATCATCTCGCGGACAGCCTTGATGCGGTCGCCCTCAAAGAACATGTGCTCGGTACGGCACAGGCCAATGCCCTCTGCGCCAAAGTCAACGGCATGCTTGGCGTCACGGGGGTTATCGGCGTTGGTAAAGACCTTCAGGCGGCGGACGCTGTCAGCCCAGCCCATAAAGCGGCCGAAATCGCCGGAAATGGTCGCATCGGTGGTGGGGATGGCCTCGCCGTAAATGCAGCCGGTGGAGCCGTCCAGAGAGATCCAGTCGCCCTCGTGGTAGGTCTTGCCGCCCAGGGTGAACTGCTTGTTGTCATAGTCTACATTGATATCGCCGCAGCCGGAAACACAGCAGGTGCCCATGCCGCGGGCTACTACGGCGGCGTGGCTGGTCATACCGCCGCGCACGGTCAGGATGCCCTGAGAGACTACCATGCCCTCGATATCCTCGGGGGAGGTCTCCAGACGGACCAGGATGACCTTCTTCATCTTGCCGCTCTCTACGGCGTTCTTGGCATCCTCAGCGGTGAATACCACCTGGCCGCAGGCAGCGCCGGGGGAAGCCGCCAGACCCTTGCCGATGACCTCGGCCTTCTTCAGGGCCTCGCCGTCAAACTGGGGATGCAGCAGGCTGTCCAGCTGCTTGGGCTCTACGCGCAGCACCGCCTCTTTCTCGCTGATCATGCCCTCGTCCACCAGGTCAACGGCGATCTTCAGGGCGGCGGCAGCGGTGCGCTTGCCGTTACGGGTCTGCAGCATATACAGCTTGCCGTTCTCGATGGTGAACTCCATATCCTGCATATCGCGGTAATGCTTCTCCAAACGGGAGGCAATGTCCACAAACTGCTTATAAACCTCAGGCATCTCCTCCGCCAGCTTGCTGATGGGGGAAGGAGTACGGATACCGGCTACTACATCCTCGCCCTGGGCATTGATGAGGTACTCGCCGAACAGCGCCTTCTCACCGGTGGCGGGGTTACGGGTAAAGGCTACGCCGGTGCCGCTGGTGTTGCCGCTGTTGCCGAATGCCATGGACTGAACATTGACGGCGGTGCCCCAGTCATAGGGGATCTCGTTCATGCGGCGGTAAACATTGGCGCGGGGGTTATCCCAGCTGCGGAATACGGCCTTGACAGCCTCGATAAGCTGTACCTTGGGATCCTGGGGGAAATCCTCGCCCTTTTCCTTCTTGTAGAACTCCTTAAAGCGGACCACCAGCTCCTTCATGTCCTCGGTGTCCAGGTCCACATCGTTCTTTACGCCCTTCTTTTCCTTCAGCTCGTCAATGATCTCCTCGAAGCGCTTCTTGGAAAGCTCCATCACTACATCGGAGAACATCTGGATGAAACGGCGATAGCTGTCGTAAGCAAAGCGGGGGTTGTTGGTCTGCTTGGCCAGGCCCTGTACGGATTCGTCGTTCAGGCCCAGATTCAGGATGGTATCCATCATGCCGGGCATGGAAGCGCGGGCGCCGGAACGCACGGAGACCAGCAGGGGGCTCTCCACATCGCCAAACTTCTTGCCAACCTTCTTTTCCAGCTTCTCCAGGTATACAAAGATGTCAGCCATGATATCCTCATTGATCTGGCGGCCATCGGTGTAGTACTGGGTGCAGGCCTCGGTGGTAATGGTAAATCCGGGGGGCACGGGCATACCGGCATTGGTCATCTCGGCCAGGTTGGCACCCTTACCGCCCAGCAGCTCACGCATGTCCTTGTTGCCCTCTTCAAACATATAGAGGTACTTTTTCTTGCCGCTTTCCGCAGCGTGTTTCTTCCCAAACATTTTAGCGTTGTCCTCCTTGGATAAATTAAATTCTCCGGTCAGGCTACGGGGGAAATGCCTGTCCGGCACATTGGCGCATTGGCACCATTGTTATTATTATAACACGCTTTCATGCGAATGCCACAGTTTTTTTGATAGATTTTCGGTCTGTTTTCATAGGATTTCTCCTATAAGTTGCTGCAAAAATGCCTTATTCCCCCCCTTCCCAGGCCAAAGCTCTCCTTTCCTCTGTGGATAACGCCTAATTTTCCCGCCCGGCGGCGGCATTTTTTCTCCCTCTTTAGCCGCTTCTCCCCTTGCAAAAGCCCGCCAAACAGCCCATAATATTAAATAGATAATGTCCCCGTGCGGCCTGCGGCCCGCCGCCGCCCTTGGCGGGTCATAGCCCTTGCCGCCTTGCGGTGCCCCCTCCCCCTCCTAATTTATCAGAAAAGGAGAATCCCCATGTCCAAAACCGACCCCGCCCGCGAGGCGCTGCTTACCGCGCTGGAGGCCTCCGGCGTTTCCATCCCCCTGTGGGATGGCATCCTCATCGAGGAAACCGTCCGCGTCGCCCCCGGCGCCACCATCCTGCCGGGCTGCATCCTGCGGGGCAATACCACCATCGCCGCCGGTTCGGTCATCGGCCCCGGCAGTGTCCTCACCGATGCCGTCATCGGCAAAAACTGCACTGTTAAAAATACCTATATCACCGAATCCACCCTGGAGGAGAATGTCTCCATCGGGCCGTTTTCTCAGGTCCGCCCCGGCTGCCACATCGCCGCGGGGTGCAAAATCGGCGACTTCGTGGAGGTCAAAAACTCCCATATTGGCCAAAAGACCGCCATTGCCCACCTCACCTATGTCGGCGATACCGACTGCGGCAGCGGGGTGAATTTCGGCTGCGGCGTGGCCATCGCCAATTTTAACGGCAAGGAAAAGTTCCGCACCACCATCGGCGATGGCGCTTTCCTCGGCTGCAATACCAATCTCGTCGCCCCCGTCACCATCGGGGCCGGCGCCTACACCGCCGCCGGGGCCACCGTCACCCGGGATGTCCCCGAGGACGCCATGCTCATCGCCCGCGCCGAGCAGACCGTCAAGCCTGGTCTGGCCCGCCGCTTCCGCCGGGAGAAAAAATAAGCCCCTCCCGCACCCCATTGCCCCCCCTGTGTAAGGGGTAACAAATCGGCAGCGCGCCAACCCTTAGCCTCCCTTGTGTAAAGGGCGTGGCACCGTACCACCCCAAAGGCTCCCCTGTGTAAGGGGAGCTGGCAGCCGTAAGGCTGACTGAGGGGTTGACGGCGCAAACTATGGCGATAGTCTCATCTCGCCTAGCGGCGTCGCGTTGATTTTGCAGGGTACAAAGCCTGTGCGGCTCGCCGCCGGGGCGTTCCTTTTGTGCGTACAAAAGGAACCAAAATACGCTTGGGGCTGTGCCCCAAGGCCCCTTAACGCTTAAGCTGCGGCAGGATACGCTCTCAAGGTGCCTGCGGCGCATTTTATTTTGGATTTTGCAGAAACCAAATTAAAATAACACCTTATAAGCGTCGTCTAGCCCTAGATCCGGGAGGTCGCAGACCTTCCGGTCGGGGCGTACCGACGCGTTGGGTTTTTAGGGCGGAGCCCTAAATGACTTTTGCCTACTTTTCTTCATAGAAAAGTAGGGCCCCGGCGGCGAGCCGTACAGGCCGTCATCCTGCGGTGACTCCGCGACGCCGATAGGCGACTACAATCTTGGCCTAAAAATTCTTTTGCATCCTTTTCATCACAGAAAAAACTCCCACAGGGCAGGCGCTGCAATTTATGCCTCTGCAAAAAGGCCGCACAGCCCCGGCCGTAAAGGACACAAAATGAAAATTGACATGTAAGAAAACAGTAGAATTCACGAGAAAACAAGAGTAAATAAAAGAGCTGCACATCATAAATTAAAAAATAAGAAAAACGCCTTGACACCGACACAGCCCCCCGCTATAATAATCATTGTCGCTTTGTATCTGCGCCTGTTATACAGGGGGCGCTAAAAGAAAGCTAACAAATATTCAGGAGGAAAAAGATATGTCCACTACCATGGCAAAGCCCGGCATGGAACGCAAATGGTACATCATCGATGCGGCCGGCAAGCCCCTGGGCCGTACCGCTGAAAAAGCCGCCGTTCTGCTGCGCGGCAAGAACAAGCCCACCTTCACCCCCCATGTTGATTGCGGTGACCATGTCATCATCATCAACGCTGCCCAGGCAGTCCTCACCGGCCGCAAGCTGGAGCAGAAATACTACCGTCATCACTCTGGTTATGTCGGCGGCCTTAAGGAGGTCCAGTACAAGACCCTGATGGCGGAAACCCCCGAAAAGGCCATGATGCTGGCCGTTAAGGGCATGATCCCCGATAACACCATCGGCCGCAAGGCACTGACCCGCTGCCGCATCTACCGTGATGCGAACCACGGCCACGCTGCCCAGAAGCCCGAAGAAATTTGATCGAAAGGAGAAATAATCCATGTACGAGAGCAAGAATCCCTATTACTATGGCACCGGCCGTAGAAAGAGCTCCGTGGCCCGCGTTCGTCTGTACGCCGGCACCGGCAAGATCACCATCAACGGCAGAGACATCGACGATTATTTCGGCCTGGAGACTCTGAAGCTGATCGTTCGTCAGCCCATGGCCCTTACCGATACCCTGGGCCAGTTTGATGTCGTTTGCACCGTCGCTGGCGGCGGCGTTTCCGGCCAGGCCGGCGCTATCCGTCACGGCATCGCCCGCGCCCTGCTGCAGCACGGCGATGAGATGCGTCCCATTCTGAAGAAGGCCGGTCTGCTGACCCGTGACCCCAGAATGAAGGAGCGCAAGAAGTACGGTCTCAAAGCAGCTCGTCGCGCTCCGCAGTTCAGCAAGCGATAAT
>ERZ839767.2724-NODE-2724-length-22224-cov-31.525058_pt1 | contig 22224 bp, 16 predicted proteins | sample MGYA00519879_ERZ839767 | MGnify/ENA primary metagenome ERZ839767 (study PRJEB31850, sample SAMEA3708852) | human gut metagenome | biome: human gut; feature: human-associated habitat; material: faeces | place: China | collected 2014 ... | reverse complement strand
TTCCGGGCTTTTTTGCGCCCATTTTTAGAGGCGTGACAAAAAGATGCCAAAATGGGCTTTAGCAAATTCGATGGACCTGTACCTTTACCCAAGGCTTTTTGAGCCGCTTTTCCGAGAATTTTTCGGGAAAGCGGCTCTTTTTTGTCCTCGGCAAAGTGCAGAATTCTGACTGGCGTTTTTGTTGGTGTTGCCGAATGCGCACTCCAAGCACAGATGCCGGTACGTTAGCCCGCTGTGCGGCATTTCAGACGTTAAGACCGCAGGCCGGCCCCATCCCACTCCAGGACGAAAACACGGCGTATTGGCGATTCTGGGACGCGAGAAAGCAAACCTCCCGTTGCGCTGGCAACGGGAGGTCGTTTATCTGCTGGCTCTTATCAGAGCATCGGTTTTCAACGTCACGCCCATCATCGCCTTATCATCTCATCAGCAGCAAGATAAATTATGTAAACTATAAAGTGGGGAAAGAACAGCAAGAAATGTCCTCGCTGCGGGCATAAAATGAAGCAGCAGTTTATTGGCTTGCGGCATTGTTCCTGCGGCATGAGTTGGAAGGGCAGGACCGGCTTTTTTGATCGCACGCCGGACATGGTATTCTGTCTGCGCCGACAAAAGGTCTCCGCAAAGCAGAGCATCTGCATTGAAACACGCTAGGATGACAATACAATATTACGGGAGCATCAGAGAGATCTGGCGCTCCCTTTGCATTGCTCGACTGATAATTATCCGACTATGCAGCGAGGGCATAGGCTTTTATTATTTGCGCATTTGAAAGTTGCTGCTTTAAGCACAAGAACTCAAACGGAATTATTGACTTTGACCTGGGTCAACAGTATAATTCTTTTGTAAGTTGAGAATGATAAGCACTAAGTTTCAAACAAACGGAGGGCCGTTGTATGAATCAAACCATCCGAAGGGATCACTATCTGCAAAAACTCATTGACCGAAAAGAAAATGGACTGGTGAAAGTGATCACTGGGATCAGACGCTGTGGGAAGAGCTTTCTCCTTTTTAACCTGTTCTATGATTATCTGATTGAGCGCGGCGTCAAGGAGGAACAGATCATCTCGATTGCATTGGATGACGATACCTTTATCAAATACCGTGATCCGGAAGAACTGTCCAAATTTATTCGCGCCAAAATCGTCTCAAAAGACATGTATTATATCCTCATTGATGAGGTACAGTATGCGATTGCGAAAGAAGAATTGAAAAATCCGGACTCCATCCGGCTGTACAATGTACTGAACGGTCTTATGCGGCTTCGCAACGTGGACATCTATGTAACCGGCAGCAACTCAAAAATGCTGACAAAGGACGTTCTGACCGTTTTCCGTGGGCGTGGTGATGAAGTTCGCGTCTACCCCATTTCGTTCAAGGAATACTATACCGCCATCGGCGGAGATAAGATCGATGCATACGAGGAATACGCCTTGTACGGTGGGATGCCGCTGGTTTTGTCCAGAAAAACAGGCAACGATAAGATGGCCTATCTGCAAAGCCTTTTTACGGAGGTTTACTTCAAGGACATTACCGAGCGCTATGATATTGCCCTTCCGGATGTGCTTGCAGAACTGACGAATGATTTGTGCTCGTCTATCGGTTCGCTTACCAATGCCAGCAAGATTGCCAATACACTGGGTACAGTAAAGAACATCTCTGTTTCAAGCACGACAATTTCTAACTATTTGAACTACCTGATGGAATCCTTCCTGTTCAGCAATGCCAAACGCTATGATGTCAAGGGGAAGAAATACTTTGAATATCCGTCGAAGTATTACTGCACTGACATCGGCCTTCGCAACGCCCGACTGAACTTCCGACAGCAGGAGGAAACGCACATCATGGAAAACATCATATATAACGAACTGCTGTGCCGGGATTGCTCGGTAGATGTCGGCGTGGTGGAGATTTCGGAGACAGTCGAAAAGAAGCAGTCCAGAAAACAGTGCGAGATTGACTTTGTCGTCAACAGAGGCACGAAGAAATATTATATTCAGTCGGCCCTGAACGTGAACGACCCGTCCAAAATGGAGACAGAACTCAGACCTCTGAAAAATACAAAGGATTTTTTTAAGAAAATAATCATCAGCAAGTCGTCCATGAAACCATGGACGGATGACGATGGAATTCTGCATCTTGGCTTGTATGAGTTCTTGTTGAACGAGAATGCAATGGAACTATAAAATGCTGCTGTGAAATAATGGCGGTGAGGCGATCCTGAATGGAACTGCCTCACCGCTTTTATGACTTTATTCGGGACCGAAGATGAAGCCCTGATGGGTATGAACAATATTGGAGAGGATACAGAATAACCATAAATAATCAGAATCAATAGCAGGAGCGTCAGAGAGATCTGAAGTGACCCCCAAAAGCTCAATGTCATTAAGATAAAACTGCACAAAGCGCAAGGCAGCTGCCACAAGTAAGCGAAAAGGTCTATTTTTGTGGTAGCAGCCCTTTTTGCGCATGACAAAAAGCAGATGTCCAGAGGCCATCTGTAATAAACGAGAGTGAATTACCTGCCATCACAGCGGGGTGACAGTGTCAAAGCCGCAGCCGCGTCAGCGGTGTGAAGCAGCCTTGACACTGGCAGCACGTTGTGATTCTTCATATAGACTTGAGGAGATAGCCCCTGTCTTTTTACTTACCAACGTTCCATGTGTACACACGAAGCATCGTAGCGACTCGGACGATTGCACACGGCTGGCTCCTGTGGATAACCAAGAGCGAGGATGGAATGCGGGATGATGTGCTCCGGCAGCTTGAAAAGCTCGCGCTGCGCCTTCACGGCATCCTCACGCGGCCACGTGCCGAGCCAGACCGCACCCAAGCCGAGTGCGTGCGCGCACAGGCAGAGATTCTCTGCTGCAATTGCGCCGTCGATCACCCAGAACTCCTCCGCCGTGCGGACAGCCTTATGCATGTCTCCGCAAATGAGGATGCCCATTGCTGCGCCGCGCAGCGGCTGGGCGTATTTTCCGTTTCCGTCCGCCATTTTCTCCAGCGTCTCGCGCGCATTCACAACAATGTACGCCCAATCACGCGCATTCGTCGCACTCGGCGCGGACATGGCCGCCTCCAGCAGCAGATGAAGCTTCTCCGGTTCAATGGGCTGGGATGTGAATTTCCGCACACTTTTTCGGGTCAGAATGGCCTCGATCGCATCCATTCAGTCGTCCTCCTTTGTTCTTTCCTCATAAAAGCGCAGCTCTGTCACCGTGCTGGCTGTCTCCCCGGCCCTGATCACGCAGCTCGGAAACGCAGGCTCGTTCACGGCATTCGGATACTGCTGCGTTTCCAGGCACACTGCACCGTGCGCCCGATAGTGTTTCCCGTTCTTACCCTCGATCGGAGACGGAACGTGGTTGAGCGTAAACAGCTGTATGCCGGGCTGGTCCGTCCAGACTTCCATTGTAACATGGCTTCGGCAGCCGTGCAAGACGGCCGCACGCCGGAATCCGCTGCCGTCAAGACAGTAGTTGTGATCAAAGCCCGCCTGCTGGCGGAGCTGCGGCGCATCGGTGCGCAGCGCGTCGCGCAGGAGACGCGGACTCCGGAAATCAAACGCCGTACCCGCCACCTCCACCGGAACGTGCTCCGGGATGCCGTCCGGCGCAGTGTAAAGGACCCGCTCCGCACTGATCTGCAGGAGCTGCTCCTCCGCCGCGCCGCTGCCGTGGCCGTTGAGGTCAAAATAGGCGTGACTCGTCACACTCCACGGCGTATCCGCCGTCGGGACGGCACGGTATTCCAGCCGCAGAGCATCGTCGCTCAGGACATAATCCACGCTGAAAAACAGCTGCCCTGGAAAGCCGCCGGCACCGTCATCCAGATGCGTCATATGCAGCCGCAGTGCCTGCGGCTCCTGAAGCACGGAAAATGCAAAGTTTTTTGCGGCGTAGCAGCCGCTTCCGCCGTGGACGCAGTGGCCGCCGAAGTTGCGCTCCAGCTGGACGCGCCGTCCATTCAGCGTAAATGTGCCGCCCTCAATGCGGTTCGCGCAGCGCCCGATCACGCTGGAATTGCAAAGGCCGTTCTGTAAATACCCCTCCAGAGACAGCTTTCCCAGCACAACGTCCACTGCGCCCGCATCCGTCGGGACGTTCAGTCCGTGCAGTGTCGCGCCGAGCGTCAGCACTTCAGCCTGAAGGCCGGAATCCGCGCGCAGGCGCACCAGCCACACGACCTCGCCGCCCGGAAGCTGGCCGTAACTTTCGACTGAAAATGTTCCGAATCTGCTCATACGCTCTCCTGCCGCGTCAATCCTGTCCGGCCCGCAGCTTTTCAATATAGTCTGCGGTGTTTTCGCCCGGAATGTTCCAGTTGTTGTCGTCTGCCCAGTAATCCGGGATCCAGTCCACGTCATGCACCACCTGCATCCGCAGCGCACCCGCGGGGCACGTGACGACGCAGTTGCCGCAGCCCATGCACTTGTCCTCCCGAATGCTGGCCGTACCGTTTTCCACATGAACGGCATCGAATACGCAACGGCTCTCGCACAGGCCGCAGCCGACGCACGCGTCTTCCTTTACCGACGGGCGGAAGCGGCTCGGGATGCGGATCGGCAGACCGTGATGCTCCAGATCCGCCATAGCGCAGCAGTCGTCACAGCAGCTGCAAATAAAATCGATCTGACGCTTATTGTGCGCAGACACGATGGCCGTGGACTCGTCGATCTCCTTCAGGCAGCGTTCCAGCTCCTCCTGCGTCGCATAATGTCCGCCGAAATGCTCCACCGCGTAGTCAGCGCGCGTGCCGAAGGTCATGCAGTGGCTGTCCTTCGGGCTGTGCTCATGGAAGCCGCACTGGCAATGATCGGCGCTGTATTCCCCGCGGTTAAGATAGGACTTATAACTGCGGCAGACGCACATTTGCAGTGCAAACTTTCCGACCTCTTGGAACGACTGCATGATCTCCCGCAGATTTTCGCAGTACATCACGCCGGGCAGATGCTTGATCGACGCATATTTCGGGATCACACGGAACGAGCCATATATTGCGTCGATCAATGCCTGTGGCGGGTTCGGCATCTGCCGCCATGCCTCCATCAGGCGGAACAGCGGCATTTCCTGATTCCAGTCAAGACCCTGCGCGTTGTAGGCCAGGCCGATCTGGTCGCGGATGGTCATCACATCGACTGACGGCGCATAGCCGGGTCTGCCCTTCTTGAGCGGCAGCAGCCGCCCATAACGCAGCAGCCTGTCGAGCGCCTCGCGCACAGGTTCTGTTTCAAGCCCAAGCTTCTCCGCGACCTCCTCCGCGCTTCCCGGCAGCTGCAGAACCAGCTTCATCTCAAACGGCGTATACAGCAGACTCAGCAGATACGGCGTGATAAAGCGGTTCGGCGCCGTTGCGTCATACAGTTTTGCACCCTGCATATAAATCTCGTCCAGCTGCGGCAGCGGCGAGCCAAGGATCTGCTCCACAAGAACCTTTTGTTCCTCCATACTCAGCATATTATGTTTCCTCTTTCCTTTCTCTTTGTTTGCGATAAGGCATCTGCGCCTCATCAAGCATGTTTTTTGCGACTGCATAGACCGCGCCGTCATCCTGCTCCGCAGTCAGCGGCTCGCCCCGGAGATTGACCGTCCGCCATCTTCGACTGCTTTCCAGCGCGCCGAGATATCGGATGTTGGCTTCGCAGAGGCGCTCGATCATGAACTCGGCCTGCTCCGGATCCTCGATCTTATTCAGGATCGCGCGCACGCGCCGGATGCCCAGTCCCTGCGCCATGTCCTGAATTTTCTTTGCCAGCTCCAGAGACTCCATCGACGGCTCCACCACGATCAGCACCGTATCACATGCCGTCTCGATCCCGCGGCCAAAGCTCTCCACCCCGGCCTCCTGGTCAGCAATCACAAGCTGACGCGGGTCTGGTTCAAGCCTTTGAAGCAGCAGTTGCGCGCAGGTGCTCATCGCGCAGGCGCAGCCCTGAAGCGGATCGCTGATCTTGCCGGAGGCCAGCAGACGCCGTGTGCCGCAATAAGGCGCGACCTGCTCAGGGATGTCCGCAAAATCGATCGTCTCCGCCTGCATCCACGCGGCGTCGCGGACTGCGCCCGCCTCTGCGTCAAAAACAGGCTTTGGCTCCTCACGCAGGCCGAGCTTGCGGTAAAGGCCGTTATTGGAATGGTCGGTGTCGATCACCAGACATTCATAACCAAGCTCACTCAGCGCATCGGAGAGGAGCGCAGTGACCGTGCTCTTGCCAGAGCCGCCCTTGCCGCAGACGGCGATCTTGCGGATCTGCAGGCGCGTGTCGCGCTGCGCTGTGGCGCGAATATACGCGCGCACTTTCTGCGTAGCTGCGACGCGTGCCTCCTTACTGGTAGCGCAGCACAGGCCGCAGCCGATGCATCCGTCACCACCGCGCCCGACGGCGCCGACCGGACAGTGAAACAGTCCCATGTTCGTTTCCTCCGCTCTGATATTGACTGCAGGGACCTTCCCAAGGGAAGATCCCCGCCAAGTGCTAAGGAATGTTCTTTATAACGGATGCTTACTGACCGTCATAGCCAAGCTCGGCATAGCGGGCCAGCATCTCGTCGACGTTGTCCTGCGTGACCAGAAGCGCGTTGAAGATCTGGTCGTCGACGCAGTGAGAATCGACCTCGCCGCTCTGCAGCTTCTCGATGCGGTCGATCAGCGCATTTGCATAGTCATCAGAGGACTGTGCGCTGGAGGCGTCGATGTAGCCCTCCTTGATGGCCATGCAGCCCTCATACAGCGCGTCCACGCCGCAGATGACCTTTGCCTTGGCGTCGATACCAGCCGAGTTCATTGCCTCGATCGCGCCGAGCGCCATCGCGTCGTTCTCGGAGAAGATGGCGTCAAAGCCGTCGTCACCGTACTTTGTGATCCAGTCTTCCATCTGGGTCATGGCGCTGACCTTGTCGAACTTGTGATACTTATAGTCAAGAACCGTGATGTCGGGGCGGGTTGCCAGTGCATCGTTGAAGCCCTGACCGCGCAGGATGGAGCCGGAGTAGCCCTCGGCGCCGCCGAGCATCAGGACCTTGCCGTTCTCAGGGATCTGGTCAATGACTGCCATGGCGGACTGATAGGCCAGATCATACTCAGAGCAGACAAAGTTAGAGCATTTGCCCTTGAGGAAGTCCCACGTGATGGCGTAGTAGATGACGTTGGTGCCCATATCCTCAAGCTGCTTGATGTAGTCACTGTCATCCGAGAGGGTGCCATACATGACAAGATCCCAGTCGCCCTCGGAAATGCAGCGCTCCAGGAATGGCTGAATCTCAGCAGCGTCTGCTTTGCTATCGAACAGCGTCACTTCGACGTTGTCAAAGTGATTTTCGATAGCCTCCTTGCAGACCAGCGCAGTCTGGTGATGCCACTGGTCTGCAGCATTATGCAGCCATGCCATCTTAAAGGTGTCTTTCTTTTCGGCGGAGTTGTCATCCGTCTTGGTATCCGCGGTGGAGTTGTCGTTTGCAGGCGTTTCGTCGCTGGGGGCGGCGTCATTCTTGGCGCAGGCGATCAGCGTGAACGCCATAACGAGCGCGAGAAGCAGTGCGATCCATTTTTTCATTTTCATGATTCCTTTCTGAACGTTTTGTGTTTGTGATTTATTGGGAGACACGGAGGGATCTGGTGAACGTGTCGAGGCCAACCGCAAGGACAATGATGGCGCCGTTGATGATCTGCTGGACATAGGAGTCGACGCCGAGGAGGTTCAGAATGTTGCTGATGATGCCAAGCACGACCGCGCCGACGATGGCGCCCCATGCCGAGCCTGTGCCGCCGGCAAAGCCGATGCCGCCGATGACGGTGGCAGAAATGGCCTGGCCCTCATAGCCCTGCGCGCCAGTGGCGACGCCGCAGTTGGCGCGGGAGGTATACAGGACGCCCGCCAGACCGATGAACAGGCCAGAAAGCGCATAGGCAAGGATGACGTACTTTTTGAGGTTGATGCCGCAGGCGCGCGCCGCCTCACGGCTGCCGCCGAGAGCATAGAACTTTCGTCCGACGACCGTCTGATCCAGCAGCACCCACAGGATGACCGCTGCGATCAGCATGACGATGACGGAGATGGGAATGACGTCAAACACAAAACCCTGGCCGAGCGTCTTCCAGTTCGGCCCGGTCTGCGAGATCATTGAGCCGCCTGTCACAATGTAGCAAAGGCCGCGGACAGCCATCTGCATACCAAGCGTAGCAACAAACGCGGGCAGATTGAACTGCGCGATCACAAGGCCGGAGAAGGTATTGATCACGAGGCCCATAACCATGCCGACCAGGATCGCAACGACCATGGAGCCAGTGGAGAGATACGCCTTCAGCGCCAGAATGCCAGTCAGGCAGCAGGTCGAGCCTGCACAGAGGTCAAGGTTGCCGGAGATCAGCAGGATCGCCTGACCGAAGGCCAGCACGGCATACACCGTGACCTGCCGGAGGATGTTCACAAGGTTGCTCGCCGTCAGGAACTTATCCGTCAGAAATGAGCAGATGATCATGAACAGAAGTGTAATGACGTAAATGGAATACTTGGCCACAAAATTGACCATTCTTTGTCTGCTGTTTAATTTCATTGTTTATTTTCCCCCCGTAGCGTAAGTCATAACGCTTTCCTGCGTGATCTCATCGCCCTTCAGCTCGCCCGTGATGCGGCCCTCTGCAACGACGTAGATCCTCTTGCACATGCCGATCAACTCCGGCAACTCAGACGAGATCATCACAACGCCCATACCCTGCTGGGCCAGCTCGTTCATGATCTCATAGATCTCATACTTTGCGCCAACGTCGATTCCGCGTGTCGGCTCATCAAGGATGAGGACTTTCGGTGAGGCCATCAGCCATTTGGCAAGGACGACCTTCTGCTGGTTGCCGCCCGAGAGCGTGTAGGTCGGCACGTTCTGGGATCCGGCCTTAATACGCAGGCGGTCAAAGTATGTCTGCACCGCGCTCTTTTCCTTTGCCTTCTGCACGATGCCGCCCTTGGAAAGGTTTTTCAGATTCGGCAGGGAAATGTTTTCCTTTATGCTGCGAGTGCCAACGATACCATATTTTCTGCGGTCTTCACTCGCCATAACAAGACCGTTTTTGATGGCGTTGGAGATAGTGACGGGCTTGAGCTGCGCACCGGAGACCTCCACGGTTCCCGACGTGATCGGGTCAAAGCCGCACACGGCACGGACGATCTCCGTGCGTCCCGCGCCGACAAGGCCTGCAAAACCGACGATCTCGCCCGCGCGGACGTGGAAATTGACATCTTTGAACACGCCGCCGCTGAGATTTGTAACGCGGAGTACATCCTCGCCCTGACTTTCCTCGCGGGTCGGATAGAGATTGCTGACCTCACGGCCGACCATCATGGAGATGACGTCCTTTTCCGTAAACTCGCCGATCGGCGCGGTCTTGATGCTGCATCCGTCGCGCATGATGGTGACATAGTCGCTCAGACGGAAGATCTCATCCATCTTGTGCGAGATGTAAATGACTGCGCAGCCCTCTTCCTTGAGCCTGCGGATCTTATCAAACAGACGCTCGGACTCATGCTGTGTCAAAGAAGATGTTGGCTCGTCCATGATGACAATCTTCGCGTTGTGATAGGTGGCCTTGACAATCTCCATCATCTGTGCGTCAGAGATTGGCACCGTGTACATCATGGCATTCGGCGTAGTGTGGATATGCTCGATTTTTAGAATCTCGTCTGCCTGCTCGCGCATAGTCTTCCAGTCGACAAATCCGACCTTCGTGCGGGGTGGGTCACCGAGGCAGAGGTTCTCTGCTACAGAGAGGTTCGGCGCATATACAAGCTCCTGAAAGATCATGGATATGCCGAGCTTCTTGGCGATCTGCGGGCTAGTGATATGCTGCTTTTCGCCGTTTACAAGAATCTCACCACTGTTGGGCATATGCATGCCGTTGATGATTTTCATCAGCGTTGACTTTCCGGCACCATTCTCGCCAACGATGGAGTGGACCGTGCCGTAACGCACGTCGAAGCTCACATCATTCAGTGCCTTGACGCCGGGAAATGACTTTGTGATGTGTCGCAGCTGTAAAGCGTAATTCTCACTCATACTCCTATCCTCACTCCATCGTGAAAATGACCTTGTAGGCCTCACGATTGCGGATCATATCGACGCCCTTCTGCGCCTCGTCGATCGGCATCACGTGGCTGTAGAACCACTTCGGGTCCACAACGCCCTTTTCGATCATGTCGAGCATCTCGTCATGCTGGCGGAACTCGTGATACGGCCAGTTGAGGATGTGGACGCTGACGTTGTTCGGCAGGTCCAGCAGATCGATCGTGGAGTGGCCACGCTTGAGCACGCCGTATACACCGACAACGCCGCACGGAACAAGGAACTTCGCGCCCTGAAGGACGATCTCAGGGCTTCCCGCCGCATCCACGCAGACGTCGAACTTCTGCCCTGCCAGCTTCTCCTCCACGCTCTCGGTCTTGGAGTTGAGCGTCAAATCGACCTTTGCCAGCTCCGCGATGCGCGCAAGGCGCTCGTCATGATGGCCGACGACCGTAACATTCACTGCGCCGAGATAGCGCGCAAAGCAGCTCAGCCCCAGCGCAACCGCACCGTCGCCGAAGATGAGCACACGGCTTCCGGCATGGACACCAAAGTTTTTCAGCGCGCTATAGTTTTCCTTCATGGTCAGCAGCATGACCGCATCGGGATCGGACATGCCATCCGGAATCCGTCTGGACGGGAAGTCTAGAATGGGATCGTCCAGCATACCGAACAGCGGGCTTTCCACTCCGTCCTCCACCATTGCTTTGACATCCATAGTCAAAGCATAGCCGTTCATGCCGCCGAAGGTCTGGGTATAGCCGGGCGCAGGGGTCAGCATGCCGAGCGGGCTCGTGACACGATCGCCCGGCTTGAGATAGCGCACTCTCTCGCCGACCTGCTCGATGACGCCGACACCTTCGTGACCGAGCAGTGTGGGATACGTGACCGGCTTCTGTGCAACGCTGCCATTATAAATGATTTTCAAATCCGTGCTGCTGCAAAGACCACAGGCCGTCACGCGCACAAGACAGTCATACGGGCCAACCTTGTCCGGCTTTGGCACCTCAACGATCTTTACAGTTCCGTCGCCCATTGCGGCGACCGCTTTCATCATTTCCATTTGATTCTTCCTTTCTCTGTCGGCATCTTGTTATGTCGTATGGGGAGGCTAGACCACCATTATCCAACCTCATGCAACGTGCGCTCGATGATCTCGCACTGGAGGCGATGGTCGAGATTGACAAAGTATTCGCAGTAGCCCGCGATGCGGACAACAAGATCCCGGTGTTTGTCTGGATGTACCTGCGCATCTAGCAGATCCTTGGGATTCTGGTAGTTGATCTGAATCTGCGGGCCCATCTGCTCCAGATAGACCTTCAGCATCCGGATCGCCGCCTGTGTACCCTCGCGATCCTTGACAAAGGAAGGGCTGATTTTGAAGTTCAGCGCATGTGCTCCAGTGACATCCCTGTGCGAAAGCTTCAGAACGGAGTTCAGCAGTGCAGTCGAGCCTTCAGTGTCTGCACCTTGCGTCGGACCGACACAGTCGGAGATTGCTTCGCCCGCAGAGCGTCCGTTTGCTGTTGCGCCGAGGCTCTCACCTAGGGTAATGTGCATGTTGTAGCTGAAAACATTGTCCACATAGCGCGTCTTCGGCAGGCGGTCCGCGTTTTGGCGGCGGACACCCGCGGCGTAGCTGTCAAACAGCCGCTTTGCGATCTCGTCGACATAGTCATCGTCGTTGCCGAACTTCGGCGCACCGTTTGCAAGACGCAGACGGTCAAGCTCATGGCCTGCAAAGTCCTCATGCAGCATCTGACCAAGCTCGGCGAGCGTGTAGCGCTTTTCCTCGAAAACGAACTTGCGGATGGCGCTGAGACTGTCCGCTGCGGTACCGAGGCCCTGCGCCGAGACCGAAATGGGGTCACCCGTGTCCGTGCCGCCCTGGAAGTAATCCGTCGCATTTTCAAGGCAGCCGTCGATCAAAGCCGATGCAAACGGGTCACAGTTTCTCTCGCGCTGCGAATGGATCACATTTTTGCCGCTTTCGCCCGCTTCATCGCACTGCTTGTCGATCAGCTTCAGATATTCGCCGAGGAATTCCTCAAAGCTCTCGTATGTACGCCCCTCTGCGGCGCTCTTGCGGATCATTGCGTTCAGAAGCTCCGGGAAGAAGATCAGGCCGCCTGTCGTCCAGTTGCAATCCTTGCCCTGGATCATGATCTCGGTGCAGCCCTGGTTGTAATAGTCGCGCGCCCACTTCTCGGGAATGCCGAGGCTGGTAAGATTCGGGACCCAGACCGCATCGTTGAGCACCATCGGCTGGCCGCATCCGGCCTTGACCGTGCGCATGATCTCGTCATAGAACCAGTCAGGTGTCTTGCCGGGCATGACACGGGCGGACATGTTGGGATACGGCGTCTTGAGCGTGGACATCGCCTCAAGGCACAGCTTTGAGAGATCGTTGCAGGCATCCTCGCCGCTCTCACAGCAGATGCCGCCGACAGCGAGCGACTGCACGGTGCGCATTTTCGGCTCGTTGAGCTTCATATAAAGGCTGCAGATCAGCTCGAACACGCGGTCGACCGTGATCGTGCCAGCTTCGATGTCATGCTTATAGAACGGGTACATATACTGGTCAAAGCGTGCCAGCGACAGGGCCGAGCCGCCGAACAGATTGCCGATCAGCTGGATCATCCAGACAAGCTCGATGGCCTCGGTGAAGGTCTCGGGCTTCTGCATCGAGATCTTTTCCATCACAACAGCCATTTTCTGAAGCTCCGCGCGGCGGACAGGCTCCTCTGTCGCCTCAGCCTTCACAGCCGCAGCCTTGGCATAGCGGAAAATATAGTCCGAGACCGCCTCCATGACGATCTTGCAGCCCGTGTAGAAATCCTTGTCCTTCTGCGATTTTGCATTCTCCAGATAGCCGTTGATGCGCTCCAGAATGCCACCGATGCCCGTCACGACAAGGCGCTTATAATTGAGATTCGTGTGGTTTGCGGCGTTCCAGCCGTTTTCGCGCAGCAGCTGCATGGTCTCCGCGCCATAGTTGTACACGAAGTGCTTTTCGATGCGGGAGCCGATCTCCCAGTTTTCAAATTCCACGCCCGCATCGCGGTAATGCTGCTCCATCTCCGCGATGAGCTTCTGCATAACCTGGAAATCGATGTTCGCGTCGTAATGGTCGCGCGCCATCAGCGAGCCGAAGCGGAACTTGGTGAGGTTCGCCTGCTCCTCAAAGGAGAGGCCGCCCTTTTTGTACGAAAACAGCATCTGCCCTTCGCGCGTATTGTCATAGTGATTGAAGCCGCCGCGTTTTGCAAAGTATTCGTCGAGCATCTGCTGCGTTTCCTGCTTCAGCTGCTCATAGGTCAGCTGGTTGCGCGCCTCATCGACCGGCCACATGCCAGTGACCGACCCGATCAGCTGCTCAGCATCGTAGATTGGCTGTTCAATGTGGTTGAGATGGTACGCAAAAGCCTTTGCACGGCGGATATTCTCCGGTTCACCCTTCGTCTGTGCGAGCGACGCGGCCATGTTGACATACAGCCGGGTCTGGCGCAGGCCCTGATCGTTGAGCGCCTGCGTCTCATCCTTCATGCGCTGGATGCGAGGCGTCATAAGGGTCGTTGGTATATCCTTTATGTCGATAAATTTTTCCAATTGTTCCGCCAGAAAATATTTACTCATGGATGCTCCCCCTTTTGAATTTACTGCTGCCGAAGAAAGTGCATCGTTTCCCGCAGCGCCGGATATAGTCTTGTATATGCCTGATACATGTGTTCATATTTTGCGTTTTCCACGCCGGGAGGAATCGCACCGCTCGGCCGGAATCTCGCAAGCGCCTGATCGATGCTTTCAAATATGCCGACCGCGCTGCCAGCGACAGCCGCAATCCCAAGCGAGGTCGCGTCCTCCGCCGGGGCCGGGATGGTCTGAAGCTCCAGCCGCGTGACATCCGCGATGATCTGGCTCCAGAGCGTGGACTTCATGCCGCCGCCGATGGCATGCACGCGCGTGAGCGGAAGGAATTCGCGCTGCGCGTCCGCGATCTGACGCAGGGCATAGGCAACGCCCTCAAATACCGCGCGGCAGAAATGGCCGTTTTTATGGATCTGATTCACGCCTGCAAAAACGCCGCTGGCCTGTGCATCGAAAATCGGCGAACGTTCGCCGTCAAGATACGGCAGATACACAAGTCCCTCGCAACCCGGATCGACCTCAGCCGCGAGACGATTCATCTCCTCAAGCCCCACGCCCAGCAGTTCGCGCACCCAATTGACGGACGCGCCCGCCGCCTGCATCGTGCCATAGACACTGCTTGTCAGTCCATCCAGATTCATAATGTTGAACAGGCGCTGCTGCGGATCGATGACGGGCTTTTCTGTCACGGTGGCGATCCACGCCGTCGTGCCGAGGCTCAGATATGCGTCGCCGGGGTGCAGATTTCCCGCACCGGCGCTGCCGCAGGCGCCGTCTCCGCCGCCTGCGATGACCGGGATCCCGGCAGGAAGGCCAAGCTCCCCTGCGCTCGCCTGCGTCACGCGCCCGACAATGTCACAGCTGCGGTGCAGCGCAGGCAGTTTTTCCATGTCGACGCCGAGCTGCCGGAATAGCTCCGGCTCATAGCTGCGCGTCGTGATGTTCATCAGCTCACCGTGGCTGGCGTCGGAGTAATCCGTCGTATCGGGATCTCCGGTCAGCCTGGCAATGATGTAATCCTTCGACTGAAGGAATTTTTCGGTTTTTTCATAGATCTCCGGGCGGCATTGCCGAAACCAGAGAATTTTGCAGAGCGAGCTGCGCGCATCCAGAATGTTGCCGGACATCTGATACAGGCGCTGCGCGCCGATATCGCGGCAGATCTGCGCATACTGCGCCGCGGCTCTTGAATCCGAGTGGAGCAGATGCGGATGCAGCGGCTCAAGATCCTTGCCGACCGGCACGCAGCCGAGCATATGGCCGCTGACGCCGATGGCCGCGATCTTTGTACGGCTGTCGGGGCTGCGCCCGATCAGCGCCTGTGTCGCGCGGCAGATGCCGCTCCACCAGTCCAGCGCATTCTGCTCGGCAATACCACCGCGCGCATAGTGTGTCGGATAGGACTCCGTCTGCGTGCCGACGACGGTGCCGTCCGCCGCGATGATGGAGGCCTTCACGCCGCTCGTCCCAAGATCATAAGCCAGTAACTGTTCCTGCTGCATAGCGTTTCTCACTCCACATTCACAAGCCGTCCGCCCTTTGACTGGATATAGCGCTTCCAGCCGTCGCTGACCGAGGCGTCGACCATTTCAAATTCCTGATATTCGCTGTCAATGCGCTTGGCCTTGGAGACGCCCAGCTTGTGATAGGGCAGGATCTCCGCGCCGACCAGCTTCGGCAGCTGCACCGTCAGCTGCGCAATGGCGTCAAAATGTACCTGATTGTCATTGACTCCTGGAATGATCGGGCAGCGGACCAGTACGCGTGCACCAGAGTCATGCAGATACCGCAGGTTTTCCAGGATCCGGCGGTTGTCGCAGCCGACATAGGCCTTGTGTACCTCCGGGTCGGTCGCCTTATAGTCATACAGGAACAGATCCACGTAGGGCATGACCGCGTCATAGGTCTCTTTTCTATGAACGCCGTTCGTCTCCAGCGCGATGCGGATGCCGTGCTCGCGGCAGCGCCGCATCAGCTCCAGCGCAAAGTCCTTCTGCATCAGCGCCTCGCCGCCGGAAAGCGTCACGCCGCCGTCCTCGCCGTAGTATTTCTGATCCTTCAGCACGACCTTCATGACCTCGTCCGCAGTCATACGCTTGCCGATCAGATCGAGCGCCTGCACCGGGCACGCATCCACGCATTTGCCGCACGCCTCACAGGCTCTGCGGTCAAAGCGGTGTTCGCCGTTTTCGATGCTGTGGCAGCCGTTCGGACAGGCCGCCGCGCACGCGCCGCAGCGAACGCAGCGCTCCTGATTCAGACCGATAAGCGGCTGCATGGGGATCCCTTCCGGGTTGTGGCACCATTTGCAGTTGATGTTGCAGCCCTTCAGGAAAACCGTCGTGCGGATACCGGGTCCGTCATGGATAGAGAGGCGCTGAATGCCGAAAACGATTCCTGCGTGGGCGTACTCTGCCATGGTCTCACCTTCTTTCAAATTCAAAGCTCAAGGTGAATGATATCTTCACCCTCCAGCTTACCGGGAACAAAATCGGTGGCAAACGTGCGCTCCGGCAGCAGCACGATCACTGCTGCGTTTTCCTGATCGACCGGGAACTGCGTTCCGTGCAGGACGCCCGCCTTGAACTTCACCAGCGTGCCCTTCGGCACGAGGAATGCCTCAAACTTGGGCGGGAGGAACGGCGCAAAGCCGAAGCCCGCGAAGATGACGATGTCCGCATCAAGGCACACAACGCCTTCCGCCGCGCGGTTGTGGAATTCATAGTTGGCAACGACCATATCGCGGCGCTTTACATGGCAGACGCACGCCGAGGCATTGCTCATGCCAAGCGGCATGACGTCGGGATAGAACGCATTGTCCGTTCCCACGCCAACGCCCATCGTCTGGGGCTGGTACAGGTTCTCAAATGAACCGTATTTGCTGAAGCTCTCCTGCGTCAGGGGCTGGACCTTAACCGTTTTCATATCGCGCTCTTCCTTTCGTTTTTGCTCAAAGGCTCTTCGGGCCGCCGCAGGCGGGGTTGTCAAACTTCACACCGAGATATCTCGCCGCCTCGCGCATAGCCGGAACATATTTGCCGTACATGCCGCCGACATGGTGGATATACGGGCCGAAGACCAGCTTCTCCTCCCACGCGGGCCAGTTTTCCGTTTCAAACCAGACATAGGTACCCGTGGTTTCCGGGCCGTCGGTTGCGTGGCCGTCACCCGCAAACAGATAATACTCGCCGTTTACGCCGTCAAAGCGGCACAGCGTGATGTCGCCCTTTTTCAGCTCCCATCTGCCGTACATATCCTTCATCTTCGCCTTGCTGGCCGGATCCTTCATCGAGTACGGGAACGGGCCGCAGTGCCACAGCAGCTCCGCATTGTCGTTCTCCGGATGACGGATCGTCAGATCCGCAAAGAACTGAGAGGAATCGCCCATCGCGCAGGCATTCATGATGGCAAGCGTGATGGCACCGTTGACATCACCCTCACAGGAGACAGGGATGCCTTCATCGATCAGCTCGCCCAGCGCCACGCATGGCAGGCCCTTCAGCACAACCGCCGACGGCCAGCAGTCCATGGACGCGCAGGTGCAGTCCTTCTCCAGAATCGCACGCTTCATGGCAAGCTTCATTGCGATCGCGCGGCGGACGGCCTCCTCGCCGGACTTCAGACCGATCATCTTGCCGAGCGCGAAATTCTCCATCTCCGAGCAGTCGACGCGCGCGGTATAATCCGCATAGTCCTTCTGGAGCTGCTCGCCGTTTTCCGCGAGGATCTCGTCGGTGTACTTGACGATGGTGGGGATGGAAACGGGGATCACGTTGATCCCGAAGCGTTCAAGAAGCTCTGCCTCGTTCGTCATGACGCTCATGAACGGCTCGGGGCGGTTTCCGATCTGCGCCACGCGCAGCGTGCGCATCGTCTTGACGATCATGCTGGCGCGCAGGAAGGTCTCAAAGCCGTTTTTGAACTGCTCGGACTGTGTGGGACAGTTGACAATGTAGGAGAATTTTACGCCGCAGCGGCTGAGCACCTTTGTCGCGGCGATGATACCGCACTGCGTGTCACGGCCGCGTGTCACATCGGAGTTCGGTTCGGTGTCGCGCGGGCCCCACACCAGCGTCGGGACCTTGAACGCGGAGGCGATCCCGGCAGCAACGCTTTCCTCACCAAAATCGCAGAACGGAAGGAACAGCGCGTCGATCTCGTTGTCCTTGAGCTTCTTCACGATCGGTGCGATCACGTCATACGTAAAGGCAATGCCGTTCTCCGTCAGCTCGTCCACGTCGATGATCTCAACATAATCGCTCTTGATGCTGCGGATAACGGGCATGAATTCGTCCTTCTGCGCCTTCGCCGCTTCCATCGGCAGGAAGGTTCTCTTGATCGGCACGACACCAAGTTTCAATTTTTTCATTTCGGTTCCTCCAATGCTCTGTTTATAAATATTGTTGACAAACTGCGTTAAAAATAATGTGCGAACGCAAAACAGCAGGCTTTTTTGAAGGGTATTTCCGTTTCTTGGTCGCATTCACCGTTCAACCGATCTTGCAGCCTTGCTGTTTTCACGAATCGCTTGCTTTAATGGCCCTATTCTTTCACATTCGTTCTTGTTTGTCAATTAGATTTTCTAACTTCTATGTTTTTAACCAAATATGCGCACTTTATTTGTGCATTTCGCTCAGTTTTGACACCGTTTTCTGCCATGATCCGTTGCTTTCGCACTTTTGGGTTGACAGTTTGTATATAATGTTGCTAAAATATCATTAAATAAGAAATTTAGGAGAGTAACCCATGGCCGAAAGACAATTCGCTGGACACAAACAACGTAATATACGCAGCAGCAATCTGCACGTTGTGCTTTCCATGTTCCGTTCTTCCCACACACTCACCATCCGCGATATCACTGAACGCACGGGACTAAGTAAGACCGCCGTCTCCAAGATCGTCAATGAACTTCTCTCACGGGGGCTCATTCTGCCTGCCGGCAAGGGCACATCGACCGAAGGCGGGGGAAAGCGCCCCGATCTGTTTGAGCTTTCCACCAGGAAGACCTTTGCCATCACTGCAACATTTCTTCCGACGCTGATCACCGTCAGCCTGTATGACGCAAGCCTTGTCTTGCTCGACTCCGAGCGCCGCCAGCCGTCAGACTGCGATCCAACTCCTTATTTCAATTGCGATTTGATCACAGCCGATCAGCGGCAGAAAACACCGCAAGCGCATTTTGAATACGATGCCGCCATCTCTGTTCTGGCTGGGCTGATCCAACGCATTATGGTAAAAAATCATCTGACGCCTGCGCAGGTTGCTGGTATCACAATCTCTGTCATCGGCATTGTCTCCAGCGAGACCGGAACTCTTGTCACGACGCTGATCAGCAAGGCCTGGCCAGACGAACTCCCCGTCGTCCATGATCTGCGTCAGCATCTTCCCTTTCCGTGCAGTATCTACCTTGACAACATTTCGCGCGTCGGTGCGTATGCGCACCTATGGGAAAAGCCGCAGCGGTACCAGCAAAACATCGTCGTGCTCTACTGTGACAAAAGCGTCGGCGGCGCATACATCCGCAATGGCCACCTTGTCCACGGTAAGCGCGGCCTCGTTGGTGAATTCGGACATATCACAACCGATTATACTTTTAAATCGCAGTGTGCCTGCGGAAAGTCTGGCTGCTTTGAAAGCATCGTTGCCCGCGATGCCATTGAGTCCCGTGTTTGCCGCGAGCTTGCCAACTGGCCGGAATCCAGCCTCAATGCCTGTCCTGATGCGCCGCATGTCACCATTGCCGAGCTTTTTCAGGCCGCCGACAACGGCGATCCCTTTTCCTGCCTACAAGTTGATCTTGTTGCGCGGCAGTTCTCGGTCATGATCTATAACTTTCAGATCATGTACGACCCGGATGAGATTATCATTTCAGCCTACTGCGTGCCGCAGATGCGTTTTTTTACACAGTCTGTCAAAAAGCAACTGTACTATTTTGCCGGACAGACCGAAATGAATCTGGTGCTTAGCTCCACCGGTAATGAGCAATTCTCTGCTTTCTTGCTCAATTCCGGCGCAGCAGCGTTCTGCCTTGATCAGTATTATTCCAACGAGGCGTTGGCTGACCTCGCCTGACGTAAAGGATGGAATGGTATCTAAAAGGGTGCCGCTTGCCATCTAGTAGAACCAAAAAAGATATCTACGCGAAAAACCCAGAAGTTTCAACGGCTTCCGGGTTTTTTTGCGCCCATTTTTTGAAGTTGGAAAAAAAGATATCAAAAAGGGTTTTGGCAAAATCAGTGGACTTGAACCTTTACCCACGCGATTTTGGGCCGCTTTTCCGGGAATTTTTCGGGAAAGCGGCTCTTTTTTGCTCTCGGCAAAATGTAGAATTTCGACCGGCGTTTTTGTTGGTCTTGCCGAACACTCACTCCAAGCACAGATACCAGCGCGTTAGCCAGCTGTGCGACGTTTCAGACGTTAAGACCGCAGGCAAGCCTCCGCCCGCTCCAGGACGAAATCACGGCGTATTGGCGATGCTGGGACGCGAGAAAGCAAAACACCCGCTGCAACGCAGCGGGTGGTCGTTTATCTGCTGGATCTCAGCAGAGCATCGGTTTTTAATGTCACGCCCATCATGTCCTTATGGGCTTCTCGGTTATCCCGACAGAGCGGTGAGAGAAACGTCAGCGCGTTCTGAATCCGGCTTAGATCAGATGTAGAGAGTATGTTCTCATGCAGATGGCGCAGCACCCGGCGATAGTGCTCATGTGTGATAAGGAAGCACAATCTGTGTAAAATTTTTTCTCGTTCCAGTCAGGGCGTATTTTGCTCTGGCTGGAACATTTTCTTTTGTGCCCCTATGCTGGCAAATCGAGCTTGCCGACGAAAGAGTAGTATATTCAAAAAAAGTGCGGCCTTATACATTAGAACGATTTACATTTTACAAAAATGCGGCTATAATTATTATGAGTTAGTATGAAGCGAAAAACTTATGATGAGGGGCGCGCCCCTCATCCCGTGGGTACCCACGGGATGATACCGCTCTGTAACCTGTGGACTTTGCCCGCTGTGGTCAGGCGGGCATGAACAAAACCTGACCACCATACAAAGGAGGACATACCATGAAAAAACGCATCGGAAGTCTGCTTCTTATTCTGGCATTATGTTTTACGCTGCTGCCCACGGCGGCGCTGGCGTCGGACGGCGCATGGGACGGCCGCATCGACACTGCTTTTGCCGGCGGCACCGGCACGGGGAACGATCCCTATCAGATTGCCGACGGCGCACAGCTTGCATATCTGGCAAGCGAGGTCAACAAGGGCCAGACGTACGAAAATTCCTATTTTGTTCTGACCGCGGACATTGATTTGGCCAATCATGACTGGACGCCGATCGGAAATTCCTTTTCTGATGCACTATTTGGAGGTACAGACTATTCTCTGTTTGCCGGAAATCTTAACGGCAAAGGATATACCATTTTCAACATTTCCATCGGAACAGAAAACGCTCCGCTGGAATCCGATATATTTGGCCTGTTTGGTGCGACAGGTGGCAAGATCAGCAACTTGAATCTGGACAGTGTCGCAATTTGCGGCATCGCAAAGAATGTTTCCGGTTATGTGATCGGTTTAGCGGGTGCGCTCGCCGGCTCTGCCAGTGGTCCGATCGAGAACTGTCATGTGACAAATTTGAACATGACAATGAAAGCACCGGACAGCGGCATGGCGGCAGCCTACTGGATCGGCGGTCTTGTGGGCGCTCTCGATGGCCAGTATATTGACGAATGCAGCGTCTCCGGCAAAATCACCGAAAAGTCCGGTAAAGGTTCCATCGGCGGTTTGATCGGTGAGTTGGGGAAGGCCGCTAAGATCACATACAGCCATGCTGATGTCGCACTGGATGTAAAACCTGATTATTACGGCGGTGCTGATGTCGGTGGCTTGATTGGCAAGGGAAACGGTGAGAACGACCCTGAGACTGTTATCAGCAACTGCTATGCCACGGGGAATGTCACCGGCGGTGCATATTCCGGCGGCTTTGCAGGCAGTCTTTATGGCCTGAATATCAAAAACTGCTACGCGACCGGCGAAGTAACGGGCGCTGCTGCATCGATGGCGACCTTTGCCGGAACAGACGCTTCTGACGAAGATGCATACGGCTCGGTCACGAACTGCTATACGACCGGTACGTTGAGTGGTAAAGCAGCCTATATGTATGCCTTTACGATGCAGCAAAAAGGGACTCCAAGAAGTCCGACTGAGAACTGCTATTTTGCAGATACCAACAGTGCGCTTATAAACTTGAATGAAACTACGGTTTTCAAAGCCTTGGCAGAAATGCAGACCGAAGGATTCAAAGACATGCTCAATGCAAATGATCTAGCAAACGGTTGGCTTTTCCGTGAGGGCGAAACGCCCCTTTGCGGTGCAGAACCGGCGGATTACGCCGCGGTTGATGCCGCATTGGCGAAAATCCCGGCGGATTTGACGGCATACACCGAAGAATCTATTGAGACGCTGAACGCTGCGACAGAAGCTGTGATTCGAGGTAAGGTCATCGCAAAGCAGGCTGAAGTAGATGCAAT
>ERZ839767.2702-NODE-2702-length-22418-cov-6.055493_pt1 | contig 22418 bp, 19 predicted proteins | sample MGYA00519879_ERZ839767 | MGnify/ENA primary metagenome ERZ839767 (study PRJEB31850, sample SAMEA3708852) | human gut metagenome | biome: human gut; feature: human-associated habitat; material: faeces | place: China | collected 2014 ... | reverse complement strand
GGTATGCCGCATCCGTAAGCCAGCTTGCGCTGGCAACGGCTGCGCAATATTTCCCATTTTTGGAACTGCGGAAGTGGAGCAAAAAGACGGCTGAGACTCGCAGACGCAATTGTGTGGTGCTGCCTTAGATACGTTCTAGACAAACCCGCCATAAAACGGATTGACAATTCGACAAAATGTGATATAATCCCACTGTCTGAAAAATATAAAGTTGTAGCACAGAGGTGTCTGCCCAAGAGCAGATGAAAAGGGAATCCGGTGGGAATCCGGAGCGATGCAGTCACTGTGTACGGGAGCGGCCTTGCAATCCACTGGGAAACCGGGAAGGGCAATGCCGTGATGAACGAAGTCAGGAGACCTGCCTGTGTGTGGAATCTCAAGCCTGCTGCCAACAGGTTGGTTTTCCTACGAACTTATGATCCGGCGCGGAGTAGCCGCACGGATGTATATGTAGTAAGAAGCGCCAGGGGCGGCTGTGTGAGACACAGCCGCTTTTATATTCTTTCAGAACATTTTTTGAAACGAGGTAGTTCCCCATGAAGAAAACACTTGCACTTCTCATGGCGGTAGTGATGCTGATGAGCATGCTGACCGCCTGCGGCAACAAGGACGTTGCCGACGACACCAAGGATAACAATGTGTCCACCACCGAGGCCAATCAGGCCACCGCCGACACCAAGGACAACACCGATGCGCCCACCGCCGATGCCGATCAGGCTGCTGCTGACAAGGTCGCCGCGCTGATCGACGCCATCTACGTACAGGCGCGCACCGAGGAGACCGACGCCCAGTGCGAGGCCGCCAAGGCCGCTTGGGACGCCCTGACCGACGCCCAGAAGGCACTGGTGGAGGGCGAGGAAGCCAGCCCCGACTATTTTGGTCTGGACACCGGTGATGCGTCCAAGGACGATCCCCGCAACCAGGACGAGATCGGCGAGAAGGAGCTGCTGGTGGTGTCCTTCGGCACCTCCTTCAACGACAGCCGCGTAGCCGACATCAAGAGCATTGAGGACGCCCTGCAGGAGGCCAACCCCGATTGGTCCGTGCGCCGCGCCTTCACCGCTCAGATCATCATCAACCACATCCAGGCTCGTGACGGCGAGAAGATCGACAACATGGAGCAGGCTCTGGAGCGCGCTGTCGCCAACGGCGTGAAGCAGCTGGTGGTGCAGCCCACCCATCTGATGCACGGTGCTGAGTACGACGAGATGTGCGCCGCCATCGACAAGGTTCGTGATAAGTTCGAGTCCGTTGAGATCGCCGAGCCCATGCTGGGTGAGGTGGGCAACGACGCCACCGTTATCAACGCCGACAAGGAAGCCGTTGCCAAGGCCGTCGTCGCCGCTGCTCTGAGCGAGAGTGGTTACGAGTCCACCACCGCCGCCAAGGAGGCCGGTGTGGCTTACGTGCTGATGGGTCACGGTACGGCGCACGTGGCGAAGGTCACTTACAGCCAGATGGCCACCCAGATGGACAAGCTGGGCTATGAGAACGTATTCATCGGCACCGTGGAGGGCGAGCCCGAGGATACCTCCTGCGAGGCCGTGATCGCGGCTGTCAAGGAAGCCGGTTACACCACCGTGGTGCTGCGTCCCCTGATGGTCGTGGCGGGCGACCACGCCAACAACGACATGGCCGGCGCGGACGAGGATTCCTGGAAGACCATGTTTGAGGCCGCCGGTCTCACCGTGAACTGCCAGATCTCCGGCCTGGGCCGTATCGCGGACGTGCAGGCTCTCTACGTGGCACACACCAAGGCTGCCATCGACGCTATCGCGTAACAAGGACTGACTTGGCTCCGGGGCGGTATACGATCGCCTCGGAGCCTTTTTCAGAGCAAGGAGGACACATAAAATGAAGAAGTTTCTTTCCTGTCTGCTGGCACTGCTGATGACGGCCTCGCTGCTGGCGGGCTGCGGACAGCAGAAAACAGATGACTATAACGGCGGCGATGTCGCCGAGCCCGCGCTGGCGGACGGCGTGTACACCGCGGATTTCAACACCGACAGCAGTATGTTCCACGCCAACGAGACCTGCGACGGCAAGGGCGTGCTGACCGTGAAGGATGGGCAGATGACCATTCACGTCAGCCTCGCCTCCACCAGCATCGTGAATCTGTTCCCCGGCTTGAAGGAGGACGCACAGAAGGACGGTGCCGTGCTGCTGCAGCCCACCAAGGACACCGTCACCTATCCCGACGGTCTGTCCGAGGAGGTCAACGGCTTTGACATCCCCGTGCCCGCCTTGGACACGGAGTTCGACGTGGCCCTCGTCGGCAAGAAGGGCGTGTGGTATGACCACAAGGTCTCCGTCTCCAACCCCGAGCTGAAGGATGAGAACGCCGCCGCCATTGCGCTTGCGGACGGCACCTACACCATCGAGGTGGGCTTTGAGGGCGGCTCCGGCAAGTCCCATGTGCTGACTCCCTGCACCCTGAAGGTGGAGAACGGTGCTGCCACCGCCACCATCGTGTGGAGCAGTGACAAGTATGACTATATGCTGGTAGACGGCCAGCGTTACGATGTCCTCACCACCGAGGGCGGCTCCACCTTTGAGATCCCCGTGCGGGCGCTGGATACCCCGCTGACAGTGATCGGCGACACCACCGCCATGAGCACCCCCCACGAGATCGAGTACACCCTGACCTTTGATTCCGCCACGGCGGTGGAGGCAGCCCAGTGAAACGGCTGACCGCCGCGGTACTGGCGCTGCTGCTGACGTTGTCCCTCTGTGCCTGCGGCACGGCAGACGCCCCCGCCAAAACAGATGGACAAACTGCCTCCGTATCGTGGGACGAGTTGGTCTTTGACCGTACCATGCCCCTGCGCTATGCCCAGCAGTTTACCGTAGAGTATGCCGCAGAGAGCTACAAGCGCATCACCATCAACAACGACCGGGTGTACCTGCTGGTAGCGGAGGGGGCGGCGGTGCCTGACGGAGTACCCTCCGGCGTCACTGTTTTGCACCAGCCGCTGGATCAGATCTATCTGGTAGCCGCCGCTGCCATGGACTACTTCGACAAGCTGAACGCCATCGACTGCATCACCCTCAGCGGTAAAAAGCAGTCGGACTGGTATATCCAGCGTGCCAAGGACGCCATGGACAGCGGAGCGCTGGTATACGCCGGCAAGTACTCCGAGCCGGATTATGAGCTGATCCTGTCCCAGGGCTGCGATCTGGCGGTGGAAAACACCATGATCTATCACTCTCCGGCGGTGCTGGAGCAGCTGGAGCGGCTGGGCATCCCCGTGCTGGTGGAGACCTCCAGCTACGAGACCCAGCCCATGGGCAGGATGGAGTGGATCAAGCTGTACGGAGCGCTGCTGGACAGGGAGGACGAGGCCGAGGCGCTGTTCAACGCAAAGATGGACAGCATGGCGGACGTACTGGAGCAGCAGCCCACCGGCAAGACCGTAGCGTTTTTTTACATCACCAGCAGCGGCGCCGTAAACGTCCGCAAGTCCACGGACTATGTGGCGAAATGCGTTGCCATCGCAGGCGGAGACTATGTCTCCTTCGATGAATCGGCGGAGGACAACGCCCAGTCCACCATCAACATTCAGATGGAATCCTTCTACAATGGTGCAGTGGATGCCGATGTGCTGATCTACAACAGCATCATCGACGGCGAGCTGCACACGCTGGATGAATTGGTGGCAATGGATCCACTGATGGCCGACTTCAAGGCGGTCAAAAGCGGTAATGTGTGGTGCCTGACCAAAAACTTCTATCAGGAGTCGCTGGAGCTGAGCGATCTCATTCTGGACGTGAACCATGCGTTGAACGACGCGCCGGATACAGCGTTTCACTTTCTGACACGGATGCGGTGAGCATTATTTCCATCATAAGGAGGAGCGACATGAAGAGGACCCGAACACTTCGCATCTGGGGAGGCTTTTTGCTGCTCCTCCTGCTTTTGTTTGTTTTTTTGATTTGGAACATTTTCGCGGGAAGCGTTTCTCTTTCCGCGTCTGAGATATGGCGGATTCTGCTGGGCAGCGACGCGGGCTTTACCCAAAGCCAGATCATCATGAAGATCCGTCTACCCCGGCTTCTGTCGGCGCTGATCCTGGGCGGGGCGCTGTCCCTGTCCGGCTATCTGCTGCAAACCTTCTTCCACAACCCTATCGCAGGCCCCTTCGTGCTGGGCATCTCCTCCGGCGCAAAGATGACGGTGTGCGTGGCCATGCTGGTGCTGCTGAGCCGTGGCAAGGCCACCTCCTCCGCCATTCTCATCGCAGCGGCCTTCATGGGCGCCATGGTGTCCATGGGCTTCGTGCTGCTGATCTCCCAGCGGGTCAAGCGCATGAGCCTGCTGGTTGTCTGCGGCGTGATGATCGGCTATATCTGCTCGGCGCTGACGGATTTTCTCGTGACCTTTGCCGACGATTCCAGCATCGTGAATCTGCACAACTGGTCTCTCGGCTCCTTCTCCGGCATGAGCTGGGAGAATGTAAAGACGATGGCCGTTGTCTGCGGCATCACGCTGCTGCTGACATTCCTGCTTTCCAAGCCCATCCGGGCGTACCAGTTGGGCGAGGTCTACGCCCAGAATATGGGCGTCCCCCTGCGAGCCTTCCGGACGGCGCTGATTCTGCTGTCCAGCGTGCTGTCCGCCTGCGTCACGGCCTTTGCCGGCCCCATCTCCTTTGTTGGCATCGCAGTGCCGCACCTGATGAAAGCCCTGTTCAAATCGGCGGAGCCGCTGTGCATGATCCCGGCCTGCTTCCTGGGCGGCGGCGTGTTCTGCCTGTTCTGCGACCTCATCGCCCGCACCGCCTTTGCCCCCACAGAGGTGAGCATCAGCTCCGTCACGGCGGTATTCGGCGCACCCATCGTGATCTACATGATGATTCACAGAAAGGCGGCGTGAGTATGGCATATCTGGAAACAAAAGACCTGGCCGTTGGCTACCACGGCAAGCCGCTGATCGAGGACATCGCCCTCCATGTGCAGCGGGGCAGGATCGTCACGCTGATAGGCCCCAACGGCTCGGGAAAATCCACTATATTGAAAACCGTCATCGGCCAGCTCTCCAAGGTGTCCGGCACGGTGTTTCTGGATGGAAAGGCCATGGAGGCGCGCAGTCGCAACGAGATTGCCCGGCGCATGGCCATTTTGATGACGGCTCGCATGGAGCCGGAGCTGATGACCTGCCGGGATGTGGTGAGCAGCGGCCGCTATCCCTATACCGGGCGGCTGGGCATTTTGCAGCCGGAGGATCAGGCCATCGTGGAGCGTTCACTGGAGCAGGTGGGCGGCCTGGAGTTTGCCGACCGCCCCTTCTCCGCCATCAGCGACGGACAGCGTCAGCGCATCCTGCTGGCGCGGGCGCTGTGTCAGGAGCCGGAGATCATCGTGCTGGACGAGCCAACCAGCTTTCTGGACATCCGCTACAAGCTGGAGCTGCTGACAGTGCTCAAGCGCATGGTGCGGGAAAACGATCTGGCGGTGCTGCTGTCGCTCCACGAGCTGGATCTGGCTCAGCGGGTCTCAGACACCGTGGTGTGTGTGGCGGGCGACAGGATCGACCGCATCGGCACGCCGGGGGAGATCTTCACCCGCGCATATATCGCAAAGCTGTACCGGATGGAGCACGGGAAGTACGACCCCTGCTTCGACAGTCTGGAATTCGTGCCGTAATACTATTTCTTAACAAAATGATTTCATCATTTTATGAAAGCCGTTTCACGGCAGACCGCCTGGGCGGCGGTAAGAAATGTATTGACTTCGTTTTTTAGCGGCAGTGGCCGCTGGCCGCAATCCTGCGGCCTAATAAAACGCTTTTAAGCGTTTTATTAAAAACTCGTATAAGGAGTGCCATCATGGAAAAACAGGGTGTTTTTTACGCCGTCAGCGTGGGTCCCGGCGACCCGGAGCTGCTGACCCGGCAGGCGTGTCGGGTTCTGGGGGCATGTGACGTTATAGCGGCCCCTCGAACCAAGGCCGGGCGAATGCTGGCGCTGGACATCGCCGCCGGCGCGGTAGATATGCAGGACAAGACCATTTTGCCGCTGGATTTTACCATGGCGCGAAATGAGGCGGTACGCGAGGATAGCTACCGCAGGGCGGCAGCCGCTATCAAAGCAGAGCTGTCGGCGGGACGGGATGTGGCTATGGTCAATCTGGGCGACGTATCCGTGTACGCCACTGCCTACTATATTCTGGAGCGCATCCGCGCTGACGGGTTTGAGACGGTGATGTGTCCCGGTGTCACCAGCTTCTGCGCCGTGGCGGCGCGGCTGGGGCGCAGTCTCACCCGTATGGATGAGCCGCTCCACATTCTGCCGGGCAGCACGGATCTGAACAACGCGCTGGCGCTGCCGGGAACAAAGGTCGTGATGAAATCCGGCAAGGCCATCCACGAGACGGCGGAGGCGCTAAAGCGCCACGGCCTGCTGGCAAATGCCGGGATGGTGGCAGACTGCGGACTGGAAACGGAGCAGGTCTACACCGACCTGCGGCAGCTGCCGGAGGAGATCAGCTATTTTGCCACCATTGTGGCGGATTGAGAGGGCGCTATGCAACGAGACGTTCCCCGGCTGGTGCTGGCCGGTACCAACAGCGGCTGCGGCAAGACCACCGTTACCTGCGCCGTTTTGCAGGCGCTGATATCGCGAGGTCTGCGGGTAGGCGCGGCAAAATGCGGCCCGGATTACATCGACCCCATGTTCCATAGCCGGGTCATCGGCGCGAAAAGCTCCAATTTGGACAGCTTCTTTTTTGACCGCGACACCATGCGCTATCTTCTGGCGCACAACACGCAGGGCTGCGATGTCACGGTCATCGAGGGCGTCATGGGCTACTATGACGGTCTGGGTCTTACCTCCACCCGAGCCAGCACCTATGCGGCGGCGCGGGAGACCGGCAGCCCTGTGGTGCTGGTGGTCAATGCCCGGGGCGCGGCGCTGTCGGTACTGGCAGCGGTGGAGGGATTTTTGCACTTCGCACCGGATAGCGGCATCCAAGGTGTCATCCTGAACGGATGCAGCGCCATGAGCTACGGCCCGCTGTCCCGGGAGCTGGAAAACCGTCTGGGCGTCCGCGCCTGCGGCTACCTGCCCCGTCTGCCGGAGTGTGCGTTGGAGAGCCGCCATTTGGGACTTATTACTGCGGACGAGGTGGCAGATCTGCAAGAGAAGCTGCGCAAGCTGGCGGCCGTGGCGGAAAAAACGCTGAACTTCGCCGCTCTGCTGGAGATCGCCCGCAGCGCGCCGCCTCTGGACTTTACGCCTCCGGTGCTGCCGGAGGCAGGCGCACCGGTGCGCATCGGCGTAGCCCGTGACCGGGCGTTCTGCTTTTACTATGAGGACAGCCTCGACCTGCTGCGGCAGCTGGGGGCGGAGCTGGTACCCTTCAGCCCGCTGGCGGACGAAAAGCTCCCCGACGGTGTGCAGGGTCTGTACCTGGGCGGCGGCTACCCGGAGCTTTACGCGGCGCGGTTGGAGGAAAACCACACTCTGCGCAGGCAAATCCGAGACGCTGTCCACACGGGGATGCCCTGTATCGCTGAGTGCGGCGGCTTCATGTATCTGACGCAAGCCATCGCAGGCCGCGCCATGGTGGGTGCGCTGCCGGGGGACTGCTTTGATACGGGGAAGCTGACCCGGTTCGGCTATATCACCGCCACGGCCCGGGAGGACAATCTCCTCTGCCGCGCCGGAGAGCAGGTGCCGATGCATGAATTCCACCACTGGGACACCCCGCAGCCCGGCGATGCTTTTGGGGCGGAAAAGCCCTCCGGAAAGCAATGGCGCTGTGCGTATGCCACGGACACACTGTACGCGGGTTTCCCCCATTTCCATTTTTACGCCAAGCCTGTCATGGCACAGCGCTTTTTGGCGGCTTGCAGAAAGGAGACACTAGGATGGAGCAAATGAAGCCTATGGACATTGAGAAGCGCAGCTTCGCCATCATCACAGAGCTGCTGGGCGACCGGCGGCTTGACCCGGAAAACGAGCTGGTCATCAAGCGGGTCATCCACACCACGGCGGATTTTGACTATGTGGACAATCTGGTCTTTTCCGACCACGCGGTGAAAAAGGCCATCGCCGCTCTGCGGGCGGGCTGCGATATCGTGACCGATACCCAGATGGCCAAGGCCGGGATCAATAAGACGATCCTCGCCTCGCTGGGCGGAGAGGTACACTGCTTCATGTCGGACGCGGACGTGGCGGCGGAGGCTAAGGCGCGCGGTGTGACCCGTGCCTTTGTATCCATGGAGCGGGCAGCAGCCCTGCCCAAGCCCTGCATCTTCGCCATCGGCAACGCCCCTACGGCACTTTTTTCGCTGGAGAATCTGATGGAGGCAGACAAGCTCCATCCCGCCCTCATCATCGGGGTACCGGTGGGCTTTGTGAATGTGGTGGAGAGCAAGGAGCGCATCATCGAGGCCGCTGCCGCGCCCTACATCGTGTCCCGGGGCCGCAAGGGCGGCAGCAACGTGGCGGCAGCCATCTGCAACGCCATGCTCTACCAGATCAGGCGGTAGGTTATGAAGGAATTTATCATACGGGACGGAAAAAAACTCCGTTTGGGCTACACCACCGGCTCCTGTGCCGCGGCAGCAGCCAAGGCCGCCGCATGGATGCTGCTGAGCGGCAGCAAAAAGGAGTCCATCCGCCTGCTGACACCCAAGGGCATGGAGCTGACATTGGCGGTGGAGGACATCTGTCTGTCCCCGGACTGTGTGCGCTGCGCCATCCGGAAGGACAGCGGTGATGACCCGGATATCACCCGTGACACCCTGATCTATGCCGAGGTGCGGAAAACGGAGACGGTTGGCATTGTCATCGACGGCGGACGGGGCGTAGGCCGGGTAACCAAGCCGGGTCTTGACCAGCCGGTGGGGGCGGCGGCCATCAACTCTGTTCCCCGCCTGATGATCCGGGAGGCCGTGGAGGAGGTCTGCGGCCTGTTCGGATACACCGGCGGCATGTATGTGGTAATCTCCGCTCCCGACGGCGAGACGCTGGCAAAAAAGACCTTCAATCCCCGGCTGGGCATTGAGGGCGGCATCTCCATCTTAGGCACCACGGGGATCGTGGAGCCTATGAGCGAGCAGGCGCTGGTGGACACCATTCATGTAGAGCTGCGGCAGCGGCGGGAGGGCGGCGCGGATTATGTACTGCTGGCCCCCGGCAACTACGGCACAGACTATATCAAGGGCGCCATGGGCATCGACCCCGCCACGGCGGTGATGACCTCCAACTTCATCGGCGACGCGCTGGAGATGTGCCGGGAGCTGGGCTTCCGAGGGGCGCTGCTCGTCGGCCATATCGGCAAGCTGGTAAAGCTGGCGGGCGCCATGTGGAACACCCACTCCCGCTACGGCGACTGCCGCATGGACATCCTGACGGCCTGTGCCGCCGCAGAGGGACTGCATGGCGGTGCGGCGGCGGAGATGCTCTGCTGCGCCACCTGTGACGACGCCCTGCGGCTGTTGAAGGAGCAGGGACTTTATGACGCGGTGCTGCACCGGCTGGCCGGACGCATCGACGCGATGCTGCCCTATAAATGCGGCGATATGGAGGCAGGCGCCATCCTGTTCTCCAAGGAATACGGCTATCTCTGCGAGACTAAGGGCGCAGCGGCACTGCTGCGCCGGATAAAGGAGGACTGACAATGGTACATTTTGTGGGAGCGGGCAGCGGCGCTGCCGACCTCATCACCGTCCGAGGCGCCAAGCTGCTGGGCGAGGCCGACGTGGTGATCTACGCCGGCTCCCTGGTGAATCCGGCGCTGCTGGACTACACCAGGGAGGGCTGCGAGATCCACGACAGCGCCAGGCTGACGCTGGAAGAGGTTATCGCCCTCATCGAGAAAGCGGAGGCGGAGGGGAAGACCACGGTGCGTCTGCACACGGGGGATTCCAGCATCTATGGCGCGGTGCGGGAGCAGTTCGACGAGCTGGAAAAGCGGGACATTGTCTACGACGTCTGCCCCGGCGTCAGCGCCTTCTGCGGCGCAGCGTCCGCGCTGCGGGCGGAGTACACCCTGCCCGATGTGAGCCAGACCGTCATCATCACCCGCGCCCCGGGTCGCACCCCGGTGCCGGAGCGGGAGTCCATCCGCTCGCTGGCGGCTCATCAGGCCACCATGGTGCTGTTTCTCAGCACCTCACTGACCGAACTGCTGCAAGATGAGCTGCTGGCGGGAGGCTATACCGCTGACACCCCGGCAGCGGTGGTCTACAAGGCCACTTGGCCGGAGGAGAAGATCTTCCGCTGCACGGTGGGCACGCTCCACGAGACGGTGACAGGCAACGGCCTGACCAAGACCTCGCTGATCGTGGTGGGCAACTGTCTGGGTGACACCTATCTGCGCTCGCTGCTGTATCACCCCAACTTTACAACGGAGTTCCGCAAGGGGGCGCAATGAGAGCAGCCCTGTTCACTTTCAGCCGCGGTGGCTGCGCCACGGCGCGGCGGATACTGGCGGCGCTGCCGGAGGAGGCATGGATGTGCTATACCATGCCGCGCTTTGAAGAGCCGGGCTTTCTGCCGCTGGACAAGGCGGTATATGGTGCGTGTTTTTCCTCCATGGACGCACTGATCTTTGTGGGGGCCTGCGGCATCGCCGTGCGGGAGATCGCCCCCTATGTCAAAAGCAAAAAAACCGACCCGGCGGTGATTTGCGTCGACGAGGCGGGACGGTTTGTGATTCCTCTGCTCTCCGGCCATATCGGCGGCGCCAACGCGCTGGCGGTGAAGCTGGCGGAAAAGCTGGGAGCCACGGCGGTGGTCACCACCGCCACCGATGTCCGCGGTAAATTTTCCGTGGACGCATGGGCTGCCCGACACGGCTGCGCCATCTCCGACATGGGGCTTGCCAAGGTGGTGTCGGCGGCGATCTTGGAGGAGGATATCCCCCTTTGCAGCCAGTTTTCTCTGCCTGCCCCTCTGCCGGAGGGTACGTTTGCCGGGGAGAGCGGCCCGCTGGGCGTTTTCATTGGCTGGCGCACAAAGGAACACTTCGCCCGCACCCTGCGGCTTATCCCTCGTGTGCTGCGGGTAGGCATAGGCTGCCGGCGGGGCATCTCCGCCGAGGCGGTGGTGTATGCGGTGCAAACAGTGTTCGCGGAAAACGGGCTGGACATGGCGGCCATCTGCGGCGTCTGTTCCATCGACCTGAAGCAGGACGAGGCAGGCCTGCTGGCCGCCTGTGAAAGTAACAACTGGCCGGTGCATTTTTACACGGCGCAGCAGCTGCGGGATGTGGCGGGTAACTTCACGCCCTCCGACTTCGTCCGCTCCGTTACCGGCGTGGACAATGTCTGTGAGCGGGCGGCGCTGCTGGATGCCGAAAAACTGATCGTACAAAAAACAGCGCGGGACGGCGTGACCGTCGCCGTCGCGGCGGAGCATTGGGAGGTGCGCTTTGGGTAAGGTAATTGTAGTAGGTATCGGGCCGGGCGACTATGAGGATATGACCATTCGGGCGGATGCCGCCCTGCGGGGGTGTGACGCCATCGTAGGCTACCCGGTGTATGTGAATTTGGTGCGGGATCGCTACCCCGGCAAGGAGCTTCACTCCACCCCCATGACACGGGAGGCCGAGCGCTGCCAGCTGGCGCTCACACTGGCGCGCAGCGGTAAGACCGTCGCCATGGTCTGCTCCGGTGACAGTGGCATCTACGGCATGGCGGCGCTGGTCTATGAGCTGCGGGGCGAGGCGCAGGAGCCTGAAATTCAGGTGGTGCCGGGTCTGACGGCGGCTTGCAGCGCCGCAGCGGTGCTGGGAGCGCCGCTGACCCACGACTTCGCGGTCATCAGCCTCAGCGATCGGCTGACGCCGTGGGAAACCATCGAAAAGCGGCTGGACTGCGCGGCGGCGGCGGATCTGACCATCGCCCTGTACAACCCCGCCAGCCACGGCAGACCCGACTATCTGAAGCGAGCCTGCGATATCCTGCTGCGCCGTCTGCCGGGAGAACGGCTGTGCGGCATCGTGCGCAATATTGGCCGTGAGGGGCAGAGCAGCCGCATCCTGACGCTGGCAGAGCTGCGGGAGGCGGAGGTGGATATGTTCTGCACCGTGCTGATCGGCAGCGCCGCCGTCAAAACGGTGGCCGGTCAACTGGTCACACCCAGAGGATACCGCAATGTGTAATATCTGCGTGTTTGCCGGCACCACGGAGGGGCGGGAGCTGGTGGAATTCCTGGCCGGACAGCCGGTGCTGGCTACGGTATGCGTGGCCACGGAGTACGGTGAAACGCTGCTGCCGGAGGCGGAAAACATTACGATTCTTGCAGGACGCATCCCGGTGGAGGACATCATCCGGATGCTGCAAAGGACACGGTTCGATCTGGTCATCGACGCTACCCACCCCTATGCCACCTCCATCACCGAGAGCATCTGCACAGCCTGTCGGGAAACGCAGACGGAGTATCTGCGCCTGCTGCGGCAATCCTCCGAACAGACGAAGGATGTGGTCTGCGTGGAGAATGCGGCGGCGGCCGCCGCATTTCTGGAGAGTACGCGGGGCAATATCCTGCTGACCACCGGCAGTAAGGAACTGGCGGCGTATAGCGCCATCCCCGATTTTGCCCAGCGGGTATACGCCCGGGTGCTGCCCATGGATGCCTCGCTGGAGGCCTGCCGCGCAGCGGGTCTGAAGGCCGCCCATATCATCGCCATGCAGGGGCCTTTCTCCGAGGAGATGGATCTGGCCACACTGCGGTTTGCCAACGCCGCATGGATGGTGACCAAGGACGGCGGCGAAGCCGGCGGCTTTCCCGCTAAGGCGGCCGCCGCCCGGAAGGCGGGCGCAGGTCTGGTGGTCATTGGCCGCCCGCCCCAGCGGGAGGGTCTTCCCTTTGCGGCGGTGCTGGATGTGCTGTGTGAGCGGTTCGGCTGCACCGTCCGGCCGCAGGTGCGGATCGTCGGCATCGGCCCCGGCAGCCGGGAGGCTATGACCCGTGAGGTCAGTGATGCCATTGAGAAGGCGGACTGTCTCATCGGCGCAAAACGGATGCTTGAGGCTGTGGCGCGGCCGGGACAACACACCTGCGACGCCATTGCGCCGCAGGATATTGCGGACTTTATCCGCACCCACCGGGAGTACCGCCGCTTCGCGGTGGTCATGTCCGGGGATACTGGCTTCTTCAGCGGCACGAAAAAGCTGCTGCCGCTGCTGGAGGGCTGCGACACGGCGGTGCTGCCGGGTTTGAGTTCGCTGTCCTATCTGTGCGCCCGGCTCCGAACCTCCTATGAGGATGTCCGGGTCGTGAGCCTCCACGGGCGGCAGCACAACATTCTGCCGGAGGTGCGGGCAGCCAGCCGCCTTTTTGTGCTGGTAGGCGGCGAGCGGGGCATCAACGACCTGTGCCGTACGCTGACAGAGGGGGATCTGGGTCACGTCTGCGTGTATGTGGGTCAGCGGCTGGGCTACCCGGATGAGCGCATCGTGCGCGGCACGGCGGCGGAGCTGACGGATGGTGTCTATGCCCCTCTGAGCGTGGCGCTTATCGAAAACCCCCATCCAGACGCGGTGGTCACACCGGGTCTGCCGGACGACGCCTTTCTCCGCAGTGCGGAGGGAATGCCCGTGGTACCCATGACCAAAAGTGAGGTGCGGGCGGTATGCCTTTCCAAGCTGCGGCTGACGGAGCGGAGCGTCTGCTGGGACATCGGCGCCGGTACCGGCTCAGTGTCGGTGGAAATGGCCTTACAGGCAAAGCAAGGGCTTGTCTGCGCCGTAGAGCGGCGTGAAGATGCCGCGGCGCTGCTGGGGCAAAACCGCAATCGGTTTGCATTGGAAAACTTACAGGTGGTCTGCGGCAGCGCGCCGGAGGCCTGCGTCGGTCTGCCAGCCCCCACTCACGCATTCATCGGCGGCAGTGCCGGCAATATGCACGAGATCGTGGCGCTGCTGCTGGCAAAAAATCCCCGTGTCCGCATCGTGGCCACGGCCGTTTCCCTGGAGTCCGTGGCTGAGCTGACGGCCTGCCTGACGGCGTTCCCCTTTGCGCAGACGGAGGTGGTATCCCTGCAGGCAGCACGGGACAGAAAGGCCGGAAGCTACCACCTGATGAGCGGACAGAATCCCATTTATATTTTTACAATGCAGGGCGGAGGAGAAACGGCATGATGTGGTCGCTTGCGGCACTTGTTATCGGCTTTTGCATAGACCTTCTGGTGGGCGACCCCCACGGCTTTCCCCATCCGGTCGTTCTGATTGGAAAATGTATCAGTGTGTTGGAGCGGGGACTGCGGTGCATATGCCCCAAAACGCCGTCCGGCGAGCGGGCGGCGGGCGCTATCCTGTGGGGTGCGGTGGTCATCGTATCCACTGCCGTCCCGGCTCTGCTGCTGTGGCTGAGCGGTCTGGTCAGCCCGTGGCTGCGTCTGGCGCTGGAAAGCGTGATGTGCTGGCAGATCTTGGCCGTCAAGTCCCTGCGGGACGAGAGCATGAAGGTCTATGACGCGCTGGAAAGCGGCGATTTGGCCGCCTCCCGCCATGCCGTTTCCATGATCGTGGGGCGGGATACCGACCGGCTGGACGATGCCGCCGTGACCCGTGCCGCGGTGGAAACGGTGGCGGAGAACACCTCCGACGGCGTGGTGGCGCCGCTGCTGTTCCTGGCCATCGGCGGCGCGCCGCTGGGCTTTTTCTACAAGGCGGTGAACACCATGGACTCCATGCTGGGGTATGTGGAGCCACCCTATAAGAACATCGGTCTGGTACCCGCCAAGGCGGACGATGTGGTGAATTATATCCCGGCGCGGCTGTCCGCCCTGCTGATGCTGACGGCGGGCGGCCTGATGGGACTGGATATTTCAGCGGGGTGGCGGATCTTCCGCCGCGACCGCCGGAAGCACGCCAGTCCCAACTCGGCGCAGACGGAATCTGTCTGCGCCGGGCTTCTGGGTCTGCGTCTGGCCGGGGACGCGTGGTACCACGGCGTGCTGCACCAAAAAGAGTATATCGGTGACGCATCGCGGGAGATCACCCACGAGGACATCCCCCGTGTGTGCCGCCTGATGACCGTCACAGCGGTTCTCGCCCTGCTTTTGAGCTGCGCGGTCAAGCTGCTCTTTGCGCTGTAAAGGAGACATAGATGCTGTATCAAACAGAAAATCAACACGGCGGCGATGTATACGGCGGCGGTATCACGCTGGATTTTTCCGCCAACACCAACCCCCTGGGTACGCCTCCCGGCGTACTGGAGGCGGTGTGCCGGGCTCTGCCTCAGCTGCACCGCTACCCCGACCCCTACTGCCGCCGGCTGGTGCAGGCTATCGCGAGCCATGAGCAGGTGCCGGCGTCCTATATTCTCTGCGGAAACGGCGCGGCAGACCTGATCTACGCATACTGCGCCGCCCTGCGGCCCCGGACGGCGGTGGAGCTTGCCCCCACCTTTATGGAATATAGCGCGGGACTGGCGCAGGTGGGCTGCCGCGTAGAGCGGTATTTCCTGCATCAGGCGCAGAATTTCGATTTGGACGAGAGGTTTCTGTCCTTCTTAGAGGAGAAAAAACCGGAGGCGGTATTCCTCTGCAGCCCCAACAACCCCACCGGACGGCTGATTCCGCTCCCGCTGCTGGAGCAGATCCTGCAATACTGCGCGGCACAAGGGGCGCATCTGTTCCTGGACGAGTGCTTTCTCGATCTCACGGAGGACGGCGTCAGCGCCAAGTCCCTTCTGGCAGCGCACCCGGCGCTGCTGCTCCTGAAGGCCTTTACCAAGAGCTACGGCATGGCCGGTTTACGGCTCGGGTACTGCCTGTGCGCCGACAATGCGCTGCTGCACGAAATGGCGGCCGCGTCCCCGCCGTGGAACGTATCCACACCGGCTCAGAATGCCGGTGTGGCGGCGCTGGCGGAGCGGGATTTCCTGCAAAGGACGCTGTCCCTCGTCCGCACAGAGCGGCGGTGGCTTACGGATAACCTGACGGCGCTGGGCTTCTGGGTATGCCCGTCCCACGCCAATTACCTGCTGTTCCGCGGGCCGCTGGGGCTGCGGGAGGGTCTGCTGCGGCAGGGCATCGCCATCCGTGGCTGTGGGAATTACAGCGGGCTGGGCGACGGGTGGTATCGCATTGCGGTGCGGCCTCACAGGGAAAATGAAGCATTGATAACGGCCATCCGGCAATTCTGCAAGGAGAAATCACTATGGCAATGAATATTATGATACAGGGGACCATGTCCAATGCGGGAAAGAGCCTGCTGGCGGCGGGACTCTGCCGCGTTCTGAAGCAGGACGGCTACCGCGTGGCGCCGTTCAAGAGCCAGAACATGGCGCTGAACTCCTTCATTACCAGGGACGGCGGCGAGATGGGCAGGGCGCAGGTGGTACAGGCAGAGGCCGCCGGGATCGAGCCGGATACCCGCATGAATCCCATCCTGCTCAAGCCCACCACCGACGTGGGCAGTCAGGTCATCGTCAACGGACAGGTGCGGGGCAATATGAAGGCCATGGAGTATTTCCGCCGCAAGCGGGACTACATCCCCGCCGTGCTGGAGGCCTACAACAGTCTGGCCTCAGAGTATGACGTGATCGTCATCGAGGGGGCAGGCAGCCCCGCGGAGATCAACCTCAAGCAGGAGGATATCGTCAATATGGGTCTTGCCAAGCTGGTGGACGCACCGGTGCTGCTGGTGGGCGACATCGACCGGGGCGGCGTGTTCGCCCAGCTCTACGGCACGGTGGCGCTGCTGGAGGAGGACGAGCGCCGCCGCATCAAGGGCGTGGTGGTCAACAAGTTCCGGGGCGACCGGGCCATTCTGGAGCCGGGACTGAAGACGCTGGAGCAGCTGTGCGGCATCCCGGTGGCGGGGGTCATCCCCTACACCCATGTAGACATCGACGATGAAGACAGCCTGACCGAGCGGTTTGGCCGCTCCAAAGAGCGAAAGCTCCTGGATATCGCGGTAATCCGTGTGCCGCGCATCTCCAATTTCACGGATTTCAGCCCCTTCGAGCATTACGAAAACGTGTCGCTGCGCTATGTGGATCAGGTGAGCGACCTGCACCAGCCGGACATGATTCTGCTGCCGGGTACCAAGAGCACCATTGCCGACCTGCGGTGGCTGCGGCAGTCCGGTCTGGAGGCGGCCGTTTTGAAGGCGGCTGACGCCGGCACGCTGGTTTTCGGCATCTGCGGCGGCTATCAGATGCTGGGGCGCACCGTGTCCGACCCGGAGCAGGTGGAGGCCGCCGGTGTCACGGAGATCAACGGTTTGGGTCTGCTGGAGATGGACACCGAATTCCGGGGGGAAAAGGTGCAGACCCAGACGCGAGGCGTCTTTCACGGTGTGGAGGGAATGCTCTCCGGCCTGAACGGACTCGCTTACGAGGGGTACGAGATCCACATGGGACGCAGTCAGCAGCAGATGCCCGCCCTCACCGGCAGCAGAAACGTATACGGCAGCTATGTCCACGGCATTTTTGACGTGCCGGGCATCACGGATACGATTCTGAAAGCGCTGTGCGCCAGAAAGGGTGTGTCCTTTGACGCGCTGGCAACCTTTGACGCCTGCGGCTACAGGGAACGGCAGTACGACCTGCTGGCGGACGTGGTACGCGGCGGACTGGATATGTCCTTTGTCTACCAAGTGCTGCGCCGGGAAGTATAAGGCAGCACCGTAAGAAATTGCCGGAAGCGCCGCGGAAGCGACGGTGATCGCCGAGTACCTTTCCGGCATCGGCATTGCGGTCTACGCCCTTCTGCGCCGCCCTCATACTATTTCTTGATAAAATGGTGTTAACCCATTTTATCGGGAAATAGTATTAAGTCATGGGATTGGCCTGCATGAAAATCTGGCTGTCCGTCCAGCCCGCTTCTTTATAGTCGCCGTCCACAAAGCATACCTTGCACAGCAGGGCGGCGGTTTCGGTGCGGACCTTGCTACTTTCCGGCCCCGACCAGGGGGACTGGAACGCGCCGCACATCAGAGCGTCTGCGACGATATGGGGCATCTTCTGCGCCAGGGTGTGCCAGGTCGTCACCATGACGCCCATAAGCCCATGCTCCCGGGCGGTATCCACATGCGCCCGGCAGTTGGCGTCCTCAAACCAGGGCGCTCCCAGCACGTCAAAGCCCTTTTCCTTTAAGTAAACGCTGGTCTTGACAGGCGCCTGCAAAATGTCGTAGTGCCAGTCGGCAATGACGGTATCCCTTGGGATGGCCGCGATCAGCTTATCCGCGTGTTCCGGCGTGTCGCAGCCGCAGACGTAAGGCTGATGTCCGCCGTCCACACCGCAGGCTCTGGCATTCAGGAGCATGTCCCCCCAGATGATTGGGCGAACGCCTTCCATCTGAACCTCTTCGATCACGGAACGCAGGAAGCTGCGCATCCGCCGCTGATCCTCATCCCCTTTTTCATAGGAATACACCTCGTCGCAGCCCAGGTGAAAATACCGGGCGTTGGGGAAAACCTCGTACAGCTCCCGCCGCACGTCCTTCAGCAAATCGCGCACCCGAGGATTCAGAATGTTCCATGACCAGCCGTCCGGAGAAAACAGCGCTGCCAACCGGGGATTCTGATCCAGCACCACATGCTTACCGCCGCTGACACGGCATCCGGCCGCATGTCCCAGGTGATTCATCATAGGAACGGCCTCCATGCCCATATCCTCAATCTCCCGGACGATGCCCTTTGCAAAATCCTTCGGCCAGGCGTTTCCCCATGCCAGCTCCTTCAGGCAGTCATACCGCAGCATCCCCCAGAATTCCAGCACCACATGGGTGTACTGCATCACGCCCGCCAGACGGATGCACTTTTGCAGAAACGTCGGCGTCGTCTCCGGGAAAACGCAGAAGTGAATCATGCGGCTGCGAATACCGTAATTGCCTTCCACAGAGCACGCCGCCACACGGAACTGCTCCCGACCCTCCTCCAGCGCTACAGGCTCAATGCGCATCATCAGCACCAGCACGCCGCGAGCCAGCCCGGAATAGTCCTTCGCCGCCACGGCCATGCCCTGCTCCGTAACCCGGATGACAAATTCGGCATTTCCCGGAACCTCCGGCACCGGGATGGCGCCTGCCCGGAAGAAAACGCCATCCGCTTCTTCCATAACGATCTGCCCCGCCTGGCAGCAGAAGCCCTGCCACAACCGGCGAATGGTGGCGTTATTCAGCCGCCTGTCGGCGCAGGCTTTCAGCTCCCGGGAAAATACATAGAACCCACCGTCCATAGCTTCCTCCTTTGCCCTTGCCAGAGCCATGTCAAATTGCAACAATACGTCTTTTCTTTTCAGCAATATTTTATTGAATTTTTCATTTTGATTCTACATCAGCGATAACATATTTGTCAAGAATATTATAATAAATTATAACATAATTTTGAATATTCGGTCAAAACAACATAATAGAATCCCAGCGTTAAGGGCGCGGACGTTTCTATTTCTCTTGATTTTCCGGCAAATTCTCCGGAAATAAATATTTTTTTATTTTTCTTGCAATTTCGTATTGCCTTTTTTTCAAGCTCATGCTATAACAATTGTATAACATTCCATCCCACTCAATTTACGGAAGGAGATCGGGTGCTGTGACACAGGAAGTTTTTGAAAACCTATCCCGTTCCGCCCAAGAGCGGTATCTGCTCCAGAAGGAGATCCTCAGCGGAAAATATGGCGAGCCTGGGCTTCCCTTCATGACCACCCGGGCTCTGGCAAACGCCCGGCAGATCTCTGTGGTGACCGCCCACAATATCCTCTCCGAGCTGTGCGACACCGGCTACCTGGAGCTGCGGGGAAAGAAATATTATCTGTCCCACGCCAAGCTGATGGAGGATCACTATCGCCATACCAACATCATCGGTATGCTGGTGCCTCAGCTGAACAACGAGTTTTTCTCGTCCCTCTGTGATACCGTGGTGGAAAGCTTCCGTCAGAAGGGCTACGAGGTGCTGATTCTCAACGCCACCTACTCCGCCGAGGAGGAGCGCAAGCTGATTCAGCTGCTATTGCACATGTCCGTCGCCGGGATCGTCAGCTGCATCCCCACCGCGCCGGAGAAAACCGGGCTTTACCGCAGCTGCCCCATCCCCTGCGTGCTGCTGGGACATGCTTTGGAAAACAGCAGGTGCTCCTCCGTCCAGGTCAACAGCTTTACCATCTCCCAGAAGGTCGCCCAGCATCTTGTGGAGCAGGGCTACCGGGACTTTCTGTACCTGGGCAGCAAAAGCCGTTCCCTGGAAAGCGACATCCGCTTCACTGGCTTTCAGATGCAGCTGAAGCAAAGCGGCTTCGAGCTGGACAGCCGCAGCACCTTACAGGTTTCCAGTCGAAACCGGGCGGACGACGGTCTGATCGCCCAGCTTCTGGAGGAGCACCGGGAGCCGGTAGGCGTCTTCTGCTATCATGATCTCATTGCCGCCCAACTGTACCGGGTGTGCAAGCGCCTGGGCCGGCGGATTCCTCAGGATGTTGGCATTGTGGGCTTCGACGATCTTTCCATCGCCACCAATCTGTCTCCCTCGCTGACAACGGTTCAGTACCGCATCGCCAGTATGGCGGATATGACCGTCAAGCTGATGATCGACTGCATTCAGAATCCCGATACGCCCTATGACAATTATTACGTCGAACCGAACCTGGTCATCCGGGAAAGCTCCCTGCTTTCCGGACACTGATAAACGGGAGGAATTTCTCTGTGCTTTTAGACCAATATGCCGACCATATTGCCGCCGCCATCACCGCCATCCGGGAGACCCAGCGGGAGAAAATCATACAGGCGGCGCAGATGGTGAAAGCCGTCCTTGTCCGGGACGGTCTGATCTACGTTTTTGGCTGCGGCCACTCCCACATTCTGGCGGAGGAGACCTTCTACCGCGCCGGCGGGCTGGCCAACGTAGCCCCCGTTTTCTATGAGCCTCTCATGCTCCACCAAGGAGCCGCCGAAAGCAGCCGCCTGGAAAAGCAGCCCGGTCTTGCCCGGGAGGTTCTGAAAAACTGTCCGGCGACCAAAAACGACATTTTCTTCTGTCTGTCCACCTCCGGCGTCAACGCCGTCCCGGTGGAAGCAGCGGAGATCATCCGCAGCCGCGGCATTCCCACCGTTGCCATCTGTTCCAGCGCCTATTTTGACCAGAACGCCCGCAGCGCCAGCGGAAAACACCTCTATGAAGTCTCCGACCTGTGGATCGACAACAAAGCCCCCCACGGTGATGCCTGTCTGCTGCCGCAGGGCGCCGCCATTAAGACCACGCCTCTTTCCACCATCACCGGCGCGTTCATCCTCAACAGCATTCTGGCGGAAGCCACTCAGCTGGCTCTGGCAGAGGGCGTAGACGTTCCCATCTATCTCAGCGGCAATATTCCCGGCGGCGCGGAGCGCAACAAAGCCCTCATCGACCGCTTTTCCCCCCGCATCCAATCCCTGTGAGGTGCCTGTTATGCAGCCGAAAACAGCAAGGATCGGTGCCGTCGGCCTTGGCGGCGAATCCGTATTTCTCACCGCAGACCATTTTCACGCCCCCGGCGAGACGCTTTGCGCGGAAAGCATTTTCATCGAACCCGGCGGCAAAGCCTATAACCAGGCTGTCGCCGCCGCCCGGCTTGGGGCTCAGGTCTGCTTCTTCGGCGCCGTGGGCAGCGACCCCGGCGGCGCTCTTTGCCGGGATATTCTTCTCAGGGAAGGCGTCACGCCCATCCTGCAAACCGTCCCCGAAGCCAATACCGCCTACGCCTGCATCCTGACCGACCGCCGGGGTGAAAATCAGGTCACAGTCTATCGCGGCGCGGCAGATTTGCTCAGTGCCGACTTCCTCCGGGCGCAGGAAGCTGCTCTGTCCCGCTGCACCCATCTGCTGCTGGGTCTGGAATGTCCTCTGGATGCCACGAAGGCCGCCCTGGCCATTGCGAAAAAGCACGGCACTTTCACAATTTTGAATCCCGCGCCCGCTATCCCTATGGAACCGGATTTTCTGCGCAGCTTCGATCTGATCACCCCGAATCAGCAGGAGGCCGCCGTCCTTTTGGGGCTGAATTATACTCCTGAGCCTTCAGAATTGGCAGACCGTCTCCGCGCCGCCAGGCTGACCAATGCCGTCGTGACTCTGGGCAGCAGGGGTTCCCTTCTGGTAACTCCCTCCGAAGGGCTGCTCTTCCCTGCCCTTCCCGCCGCCGCCATGGACACCACCGGTGCCGGGGACACCTTCAATGCAGCCCTCGCCGTCGCCCTCAGCCGCGGCAAGTCCATACTGGAAGCCCTGGAATTTGCCACCAACGCCTCCGCCTGGAGCGTCGCCCGCCGTCACGTCCTGGACGCTCTCCCCACCGCAGACCAGCTAACCGCAGCCTACCGCACTGTCTCCCCCATTCCGTTACGATAAGGCACAGCGCGAGCACCTCTTGCCTCTCCCCTTGACATGGGGTACACTTCATAGCGAGGACGGAGAGGGGAAATAAAGGTGAAGTGTACCCCATGTCAAGGACATTTTAATTCTGAGGGGTAGAAAAATTTAC
>ERZ839767.2692-NODE-2692-length-22471-cov-5.774179_pt1 | contig 22471 bp, 19 predicted proteins | sample MGYA00519879_ERZ839767 | MGnify/ENA primary metagenome ERZ839767 (study PRJEB31850, sample SAMEA3708852) | human gut metagenome | biome: human gut; feature: human-associated habitat; material: faeces | place: China | collected 2014 ... | reverse complement strand
AGTTGGCTAGAGCACACGGTTCATACCCGTGGTGTCGTGGGTTCAAATCCCTCTCCCGCTACTATATAATCCCCTGAAACATATGCTTCAGGGGATTTTCGTATATTTATGGTTCGTTTGTTTTTGTACCGAAAATAGTATGATGTGATTAATCGTAATGATAACAGTGAGAATGGTAAATGTAATGTTATTATAATAATTTTATGTAAGTGCGGATGATATTGCACGGAAATGAGGTTTAATATGAGAGTAGGAATGGGTTATGATGTTCATAAATTAGTCGAGGGGCGTGCCCTTATATTAGGCGGTGTGAATATACCATATGAAAAAGGGCTTCTTGGACATTCGGATGCAGATGTGCTTCTCCATGCTATTATGGATGCACTTCTGGGTGCGGCCGCACTCGGAGATATAGGAAAACATTTTCCTGATACGGATGACAGATATAAGGGAATATCAAGCATAAAACTTCTTGGTGAGGTTGGAAAGCTTCTTGATGAGGAGTGTTATATTATAGAAAATATTGATGCGACCGTGATAGCACAGCGTCCGAAACTTCGGGATTATATTGACACTATGCGGGAAAATATAGCAAAAACGCTTAATATCGAAGTTCGCAGGGTAAATGTAAAGGCAACAACCGAGGAGGGACTTGGCTTTACGGGAACAGGTGAGGGTATCTCATCACAGGCTGTATGTTCACTGTCCTCAATGTTTGATTATTCGGTGGACATGACAAAAACAAACCCGGCAGGTTGTGCCGGGTGTAAAGGATGTATGAAAAAATGATCCGCTAAACACCGACAATAAAATTGGAGGTGTTTGCAGGATTGCGAAAATTGCACGGCAATGAAGCAATCCGTGGCATTAGTTGGTGTCAAAATACCTTTTGACATCAACATCATGACATTAATCTATGGCATTGTTTAATATTTTTCTGAATGAAGGAGCAATAAAAGCGGCAACAATGGCTTTCACGGTATCGAGTGCGATAAATGGTACAAAGCCTGCGATAAATGCCGCTTTAAAATTGATTCCTCCGATTATCATTATCCATAAAGTTCCGAAAAGGTCTACAAATACTGCTGAAACAATAGCTGCTATTGTGAAATATATTCTGCTGTATGTGCGTTTACATACGATTGGAAGTACAATTGCGATAATTACGAAAGCGAAAGAATATCCGCCGTACTGACCGAGCAGGTATCCGATTCCACCCTGACCGCCGATAAATACAGGTACACCGACAGCACCGAGTAAAAGCCATACAAGAGATATGAAGAAGGACTGTTCAACGGCAAAGACAAGTCCGATAAGTGTCACTACAAAGTTAAGTGCCGTGATATGGCTTCCGTTTGGAAGAGGGATGCTTATGTATGCCGATACGCAGAGTACGGCGGCAAAAAGTGCCATAAGTACGAGATTCTGGGTTGTAAAAGTTGTTTTGTTCTTAGTTATTGAGTTGTTCATTTGTTTCCTCCTAAATAAGTGTTATTAAGTGTTTGCAAAACTATAATTAAAGATTATAATGGTTTTGCAAACATTTAATTATTTATTTGCAAGTATATAGATGTAAAATTAGATTGTCAACCTAAAAAATATACGGGTTGACATAAATAAGACAAAATTATATACTTTTTTTGGAAGTTTTTAGGATACAATTATGCATATCGATAAAATATATCTAAGGTGTGAATGGTAATAGTTGATATGCTACAGGGATAAAATATACAGAAATTAAATTTTTGCGGTTAAGAGGATTTATATGGAACATGGATTGTTAAGAAGATATTTTGCAGCTTTTTCTAAAATCCCGGGTTTTTCAAACTGGGTCATAGCAAAAGCAAGTCTTGAATTAAAAAAGCCTGAAATAAAAAATATTTGTCTTAGGAAAGAAATAGGACATTCAGAAATGGGAAATAAGTATGCTGAACCGGGATGTTCTGAAATGTCTAATAAGTGTAATCAGACAGAAACAGGACATTCTGAAATGGATAATGGGGATTGTGATAGAAACAGGTATGATGCTGATAAAGTTAAGTGCCGTTTAAGTGACTGTATATATTATAACGATGAGACGGCAGCAGAAATTTTAAGGCAGAAAAAGAATTATGCACTTATGTCGGTTAGTGAGAGTTTTTTGGATGGTTCTAAAATTAGACTTGATATACATCTTATAAAACTAATAAGCAGCAGTGAAAATGCATTTAACTCATCAGCGGATAGGATAAAAGACAGCATTACGGATAGTGATGCAAAAGATAAAGAGCATATAAGTGACGAATACATGGGAGTGGAAAGTAACGGAAAAATTTGTGATATGCTTTTTGGAAATAAAGAGATAATTGATTTTGTGGAGAGCGTGGATGATAAAAATCCGATACACAGAAATGAGAAAGCAGTAGTACCCGGATTTCTTATTTTGGAAAAATTTCTTGAAGATAAAGATTTGTTTGGAAAAGAAACAGATAAAGATATTTTTGATTTAAAAAAAAGACGAAAAGAAAATAAAACCACTTATGACAATAAAAAAATGGAGTCTGCATTTAAAATTGAGATAAAATATATTCTTCCGGTTTTTGCAGGTGAGAGTATATATCTGTATAAAGATGGAAATATGATTACGGGAATGGTGCAAAGAAGCGGTTGTGGCAGCGATGAGAACAAAGGAATTAAAGTGTTTGAGATAAAATGCAAGGGAGATTAAAAAAAGCAGGCATACAGATAGCGTGTTTAACGGATTTGAGATAATAGGTAAGAGGAAGTTATAAAAATTTTAAATATAGGCTTCTGGGTGCTTCATAAGTGTGGAACACGGCAGAAACAGAGAATGGAGTATTTATGGCATATATAATTGACGGGCTGAGGAGTTATATAGGGATTGAAAACAGTATGTATAGACATATATCTGCAGAGCAGCTTGGTGCAGGTGTGCTTGACAGGCTGGCAGAGAGGACGGGGATAGATAAAGTTGACTGTATCATTGCCGGAAATGCTGTTGGTGCAGGAGGAAATATAGCAAGAGTCATGTCACTTTCGACGGTGTTTGGGGTGGAAACTCCGGCGTTTACGGTTGATATGCAATGTGGTTCATCTTTGGAGAGTATAGCACTTGCGGCGGCAAAGATAGATGCAGGACAGGCAGATATTGTTATTGCCGGAGGATTTGAGAGTAGTTCGACTGCACCGAAAAGAGCATATAATTCTAATCATCCGGACTATGCAGAGTTTGGAGATGAATGGTATAAGGTGGCGAAGTTTATGCCGGGTACACACCGTCAGACTGCGATGTTAGAGGGTGCGGAACTTACGGCGGCAGACGAAAAAATATCACGGGAAGAAATGAATGAATGGATACTTAGAAGCCACAGGCTTGCAAAAGAAGCAAGAGATAAAGGTGTTTTAAAGGACATTGTCGTGAGTGTGGCAGACGGATGTGATAAAGATGAGGGAATCCGTGACAGGATGAGTGAGAAACTGCTGAACAGGCTGCCAGCCATACTTGAAAATGGAAATATAATAACGGCAGGAAATGCGTGTCTTACAAATGACGGTGCGGCTTTTGTGATTTTGTGCTCAGAAAAGTATGTCAGGGAAAATAATTGTGAAATCAAGGGAGAATTTATCGATATTGCGGAGACAGGAGGAACACCTGATCGTAGTCCTAAGTCATGCATAGCCGCAATAGAGAAAATTCTTAAAAGAAACAGCTTAAGTCCGCAGGATATTGATGTTTATGAGTGTAATGAAGCATTTGCCGTTATAGATGTATTGTTTGCAAGGACTTTTCCGGAGCAGGTATCAAAATATAATGTTTTCGGTGGTGCACTTGCCTACGGTCATCCCTATGGAGCTTCAGGAGCGATTATAACACTTCATGCATTAAGGGCATTAGAGTTAAAAGGCGGCGGATATGCCGTGTGTGGTATTGCGGCGGCTGGCGGGGTAGGAAGTGCGATATTATTGAAAAAATAGGGGATTGTGGAAACCAGACTTATATAAGTTATGATAGTTTAAAGGACAGGGGAAAGAAAATGAATTATTATAAGATGCTATGTGAAAAAGATGAAAATAAACTTGCTTTTGTAGAGGACGGAATTCCATATACATATGAAGAACTTGAAAAAGCGGCAGATGAATATGCAGAAAAGATAAAAATAAATGCGGATGGAAATTATGGAACCGCAGTTAAAGGAATGTGGCAAAAACTTGGACAGTGCACGGAGTCCGGACGAAAAGTTTATATGATAAAAAGTGAGTCTTTTTTGGAACAGCTTATATTATTTATTGCGTGCAATAAAAATGGAGATATACCGATGATAGTCCAAAAAGATATGACACAACTGCCTGAAATCAATGAGATACCGGATGAGGTCTGTATGGCGGTAATGACATCGGGGACGACAGGCGTGCCAAAGATACTTTACAGAACATATGAGAGCTGGGCTGATTTCTTTCCTATACAAAATGAGATATTCGGGATTGGTGAAAACAGCAGAATGTTTGTGCAGGGAAGTCTTGCTTTTACGGGCAATCTAAATCTTGTGATGGCACAGCTATATGCAGGGGCAGCTACCATTGTGGAAAACAGGTTTAATCCAAAACAGTGGGAAAAGACCATAAAACAGTGGGAAGCAGACACTATCTATCTTATTCCATCAAAATTAATGTGCATACCGGAGTGTTTTAAGGAGAAGAATGTTAATATAAAAATGATATTGTCTGGTTCGCAGAGTCTGGGAAGAAAAGATGCAGAAAGTTTAAAAAAGATATTTCCAGATACGAAAGTCATTTTGTATTATGGTGCAAGCGAGTTGAATTATATATCATATGTAACGGATGAGAATATGACGGAAAAGAGAAATCTTATAGGTAAGCCGTTTCCGAAAGTTGATGTCAGCGTAAAAGAAGGGGAGATATATGTAACAAATGATTTTCATGTGTATGGAGTGAAATGTCCGTTTACGCTTAAAGACAGAGGATATATGGATGATTGCGGCAATCTGTATTTTGACGGGCGTTCAGATGATATAGTGGGGATAAGGGGCAGAAAAGTTTCAAAAGCGAAGATAGAAGCGGCGGTGAGCGAAAAAGAGGAAATAAGCGAGGCTGTTGTGATATTGGAAAAGGACAGAGATATACTCACGCTTTATGTGGCACTTAAAGAGAGCGTAAAAGATAAATATTTAAAAGGTGATAAGAAACGGGATGAGTTAGAGAAAGAAATATATGCTTTTTTGCGAAAAAAACTTGCCCACTTTGAGATGCCGAGAAGAATAATTATTCTCGATGATATGCCGCACAATAAGGACACGGGAAAGATTGATAAAAAACAGTTATTAAAATAAAAATGAAAAAATCGCAGCCTTCCTTAAATGAAAAATTTATCTATGTTACTTTGTTACAGTGACGGCACAAGAAGCAGATGCACCATCTTCAGATGCGGTTATGATGGTTGTGCCTGCTTTTTTGGCTTTAACTACACCTTTTTGATTTATCGTAGCAATACTTGTTTTCTTAGAAGTCCATGTCGGAGCATTGCCTGACGAAACAGAAGCGGTGAGAGTCTTAGTTTCGCCTGGTTTTAGTTTTAGTGATGAATGGTTGAGTTTTATGACAGGAGATTTAACTTCGATACTGCATATTTTTTTAACACAGTCAACAGTGGCACTAATGACCGCACTGCCGTGTTTGTGGGCAGTGACAAGACCGTTCTCATCTACGGAAACTATACTTTGCTTGTTTGATTTCCAGACGGGTGCAAGACCTGATGAGACTTCACACTTTATTGAAGCTGACTGATTTTTATAAAGAGACAGAGAAGAATGTGAAAGTTTAACTGTCGGTGTCTTTACTTTGACTTTACACAAAGCCGTTGAAGTGTCAGCTTTTACGGTGATTATCGCATCACCCGGTTTGCAGCCTGTTATATTGCCCGAATCGTCAACTGCGGCAACGCTTGTTTTGTTACTCTTATAAGTAATCTGTGATTTTGTGGAAGATTTTACATCTAATTTGAAATTTTCACCGTGTTCTATTGAAACAGATTTTTTGGATAAAACAAGCTTTGTTTTGCTTACTGTTATCTTACAACTGACCTCAGTTTTTTTTGATTTGACATTTATTTTGCAAGTTCCGGGAGATTTCGCCGTAATCTCGCCAAGCGAAGTTACGGAAGCAATCTTACTGCTCGTGCTCTTATATGTCGGAATACTGCCGTTTGAGGTGAATGCGGCAAGATAAAAAGTGTCCCCTATCTTAAGCGTTCTGTTGTAACTTGTCAAAATGATGACGGGATATTGTGATGCTGCTAAGACACTGTCAGGCATGATGCCGATACAGATTGCAGCAATAAGAAATAAAGTTATAAGTTTATTGTGAAAAAATAATTTTTTTGAATCGGTCGATTTCATAATACCCTCCTTAACGGAAGGCTGCGATAATATTGTTATGCTGCTGTTCACATCAAAACAGGCAGTTATAACACTTGCTGTGCCCTGTATGTGAATATGATTGATAGCAACAGGCAGCACATATCCGTATCGTAAACGGCAGGGGATAAAAAGTCAATAAAATATGAAAAAAACCGTGAAATATGACAAAGAAACTTATGTGGATTTGTGAAAAATGACTAAAAATTGACTGGGTAAAAAGAAAAAAGATTAGACATTTATTGTCGAAGTTGAGACATTGACTAACAGCCGCACTTCACAAAATAAAAAAAATATGATAAAATACTTAAGTGACAGGCTGTGCAGATGCGTATTGCCGTTAAGCAAAGCGGGAACGGTACGACGGGAAAATGGAAACAGTATATCGGAAATGCAGCCGAAATGACTCGTTTCGAGAAGATGCCGAGAGTACATAATAGAATATCGGAGGGTTAAATGATGGACAAAATTAGAATGACAACGCCACTTGTAGAGATGGACGGGGATGAGATGACACGTATTCTTTGGAAGATTATTAAAGATGAACTTTTACTTCCATATATAGATTTAAAGACAGAATATTATGATCTTGGTCTTGAGCACCGCAATGAGACAGACGACCAGGTTACTATTGATTCTGCTGAAGCTACAAAAAAATACGGTGTTGCTGTTAAATGTGCGACTATTACACCAAATGCAGCAAGAATGACAGAATATGATCTTAAAGAGATGTGGAAGTCACCAAACGGTACTATCAGAGCCTCTCTCGATGGAACAGTATTTCGTGCACCTATTCAGGTTAAAGGAATCACTCCTTGTGTAAAGAACTGGGAGAAACCTATCACACTTGCGAGACACGCATATGGTGATGTTTATAAGAATACAGAGATTAAAGTACCGGGAGCGGGAAAAGCAGAGCTTGTATTTACGGGCGAGGACGGAAAAGAAATACGCAAGACTATTCAGGAATTTGACGGACCGGGCATCATTCAGGGAATACATAATACTGACAAATCTATCACAAGTTTTGCAAAGGCTTGTTTCAATTATGCACTTGATACAAAACAGGATTTATGGTTTGCCACAAAAGATACTATTTCAAAGATTTATGATCACAACTTTAAGGACATATTTAATGACCTTTATGAAGCAGAATATAAGGATAAATTTGAAGCAGCAGGCATAGAATATTTCTATACGCTTATCGATGATGCAGTAGCACGTGTTATGAAAGCAAAAGGCGGATTTATCTGGGCTTGTAAGAACTATGATGGCGATGTTATGAGTGATATGGTATCATCAGCCTGCGGTTCACTTGCAATGATGACATCAGTGCTTGTATCACCTTCAGGAGTATATGAGTATGAAGCTGCTCATGGAACAGTTCAGAGACATTATTATAAGCACCTCAAAGGTGAGGAGACATCTACAAACTCTGTTGCAACGATATTTGCATGGACGGGAGCACTCCGCAAGAGAGGTGAGCTTGACAACATTCCTGAGCTTATGACATTTGCAGAAAAGCTTGAAAAAGCAACACTTGGAACAATCGAGTCAGGAAAGATGACAAAAGATCTTGCACTTATCACATCACTTGAGAATGTAACGGTACTTAACAGTCAGGACTTTATCAAGGCAATCAAAGAAAACCTTGACAAAGAACTTGCATAGATATTGTTCACTCGAAAGCGTGGCCGGGTTGTCAGGTCATGCACAATGTAATTAGATTTTAAATGGCACCCTTAAAGTTTTGGATTTTGGAGGGTGCCTGTTTTAAAATGTATTATCATAATCCTTGATTAGATTGTGCAATTAACACAACATATAATTAGTTTCGCAATTATCTGAGTACATTAAAAAAAGGAGGTTTTTATTATGAGTTTTGTTGTAGATGAAAAAATATTTGAGGGAAAAGTTGAGCTTCCTCCAAAAGCTTTTACGCATGGTGCAAAATTTCATTCAGATGATGTTTTTGCAACAGCATTTCTTGAAATGATAAAACCTGATATTGAGGTGATAAGGGGATTTGAAGTTCCGAAAGACTTTGACGGTATCATATATGATATTGGCAGAGGCAAATTTGATCATCACCAGAAAGATAAGGAGTACAGAGAAAACGGCTGTCCGTATGCGGCTTTCGGTCTTTTGTGGAGAGAGTTCGGAGCGGCGTGTGTCGGCGAAGAAGAAGCGGCAAGGTTTGATGAAAAATTTATACAGCCACTTGATGAGTCTGACAATACGGGATGTGACAATGATATAGCAAAGATAATAGGTGAGTTTAATCCGGGATGGGATACTGAGCAGGATTATGACGGCTGCTTTAAAAAAGCCGTAGAATTTGCAAAAGTGATACTTGTAAATCATTTTAATGCGGTCGCAGGAATATTGAGGGCAACCGAACTTGTAAAGGCTGACATGGAAAAATGTGATGGCGAGGTACTCGTGTTATCTAAATTTGCTCCGTGGAAAAATGCAGTTATTGACAGCGGATATAAATATGTTGTATATCCGTCAAACAGAGGTGGTTACAGTGTGCAGGGAGTTCCGTTAAGTGCGGATGACAATACGCTTGTATGTGATTTTCCTGAGGAATGGTGCGGAAAGGACGCAGATGAATTAAGGCAGATAAGTGGTATAAAAACGCTTAGATTTTGTCATCCGAATGGGTTTCTTGCGGCAGCAGATACACTTGAGGATGCGGTTAAAGCGGCAAGACTTTCACTTGAAATTTCATACGGTGGTATAAATATGCTTACGCAGGGATAAAATTGGGAGGTTAGATTAAAAATTTTAAAGCAGTGTGTGTGCATACATTATTTTTATGGAAATGAATAGATAAGTTTCACATTATAGTTATTTGATTAAAAAATGTCGGAAATTTTTGGTTTCCGACATTTTTTGAGTAATCCGTCACGCTTTATTTTTCAGATTCATTTATTGCCTTAATTGTCTGCTGTATATCTTCATATTTTAATTCATCAGGTGTAAATGAAAGTGTTGAGTGAATAGGGACACCGCCAAAACCGCATTTAAGGTCTTTTAATTCTTCTTCTAATGTCTTTTCAGAGTCCTCTTTATGCCGTGCTTTTACACATTTCATAAGCATATCGTCAAGAGGAGCTTTGTTTTTGGCAAATCGTTCTACATCCTCGCAGGTTGCAGCCTTGTTTACGACAAACGGAATTGTTACTGTAGATAAGACAGATACTTTCTTTGCTTCTTTTATATCTCTTGATGATGCTCCGATAAGTATCTTATAATCACCTGACGGTACATACCAGTCGTGTATTGTTTCATTATAATATGCCCATGCTCTGAATCCGAGAGTGAATGTGACCGTTTTTGTCTCGCCGGGAGCAAGTTTTACTTTGGCAAAATTCCTTAATTCTTTAACAGGTCTGTTATCTTCATCTATATGATTTTCAATGTAAAGCTGCACGATTTCGGCACCCTCGACTTCACCGATGTTCGTTATATCAACGCTGACTGTTACATTATCGTTATCTTTAAATGAAAAATCATTTTCTGATGCACTCTTACCGTTTATTTTCATATTATCATATCTGAATTTAGTATAGCTTAATCCGTAGCCAAATGGGAAAAGTATATCCATTTTCTTCTTATCATAATATCTGTAACCGATAAAAATTCCTTCGTTGTAATTTACCTTATCTCTGTTGCCCGGGAAGTTTAAGTATGCAGGTGTGTCCTCAATACGGAGAGGGAAAGACTCTGCAAGTTTTCCGGATGGATTGGCCACTCCGAACAAAAGATTGACGGCTGCTGCTCCTGAGGCTTCTCCGGCGAGATACATTTCAAGAACGGCATTTACTTTGTCAAGCCACGGCATAGTAATGGAAGAACCATTGTGCAGCACAACAACAACATTTTTCTGTACCTTGCATATTTCCTCTATAAGCTCGTTCTGGCATTTAGGCATATCAATATGTTTTCTGTCAAAGCCTTCATTTTCAAATGCGTCCGGAAGTCCGGCGAAAATCACGGCAATATCCGTATTTTTTGCAGCATTAACCGCCTCGTTTAAAAGTGCCTCGTCAGTAATGTCATTATCGGTATTATAACCTTTAGCATATGTAACATCAGCAAACTGTTTTGCCGAATTTAATGCACTGTCTATTTTATGGCAGTTTATGTGGCTTGAACCGCCACCCTGAATACGGGGCTTGTCAGCAAATTCGCCGATAAATGCAATCTTCTGGTTTTTGCTGAGTGGGAGTGCACCGTTATTTTTTAAAAGAACGGCACAGTTTTCAGCAGTTTCCTTTGCAATCGCATGATGCCATTCCATATCGTATTTAAAACCGGAATGTTTATCCTTTGAGATAAGTGACTTATCAACAAGTGTGAGTATTCGCCTGACGGCAGTATCTAAAGTTTCCATATCAAGCGAGCCATTATTTACGGCTTTCACGATAAGTTTATCTGTTTCACCATGGCTTGACGGCATTTCAAGGTCTAGTCCTGCCTTAAGAGCCTTTACTCTGTCATTCATTGCACCCCAGTCAGTCATGACAAGCCCCTTAAACCCCCATTTGTCTCTCAATGTATCAGTGAGGAGCATTTTATTTTCGCATGAATACTCGTCATTTATCTGATTGTAGCTGCACATTATAGTCCACGGCTGAGCCTGTTTTACGACTTTTTCAAAAGCAGTAAGATAAATCTCGTTGAGCGTACGCTCGTCAATCTCGGCACTTATGCTCATTCTGCGCCATTCCTGATTGTTTGCGGCAAAATGTTTAAGACTTGTACCAATGTCATTTTTCTGCACACCATTTACAAAAGCAGCACCCATCTCGCCGGTAAGATAAGGGTCCTCAGAAAAATATTCAAAATTTCGTCCGCATAAAGGTGAGCGTTTCATATTAATGCCCGGTCCGAGCAAAACAGATATATCTTCACTCTGACACTCTTTACCAAGAGCATTTCCAACATTTTCTATAAGCTCCCTGTCAAAAGAGCAGGCGAGGGCAGAAGCGGTTGGAAAGCAGATGGCTTCAATACTGTCAAGAAGTCCGAAATGTGCAGGACTGTCATCCTCTTTCCTGAGTCCGTGAGGACCATCCGAAACCATAGCCGAAGGAAGGTTGAGTCTGTCAATCCTTTTTGTGTGCCATGCATCAGCGGCAGAGCAAAGAGAAGCTTTTTCTTCAAGTGTCATCTCTGAAATAAGTTTGTCAATATTGATTTTTTCCATAAAATTAATTCTCCCATCTTCTATAATTCTTTTACAAGTTTTTTTTGCTTTTGCACATTTACATTGTAATTTACATAGCAATGCTGCAAGCTGTAGTTTTAGTTGTGATTAAAATATCTTTAAAACCACACATCATTTAATAAGAATTTTATCACAATATAATGAGAGGGTCAAAGTAGTAATGTTATAAGTATTCTATTATTTATCGAAATGGTGGTTTGAGGATATATTCTGCTGTGAGTGAGCGTGATTGTTGATATAAAACTGCTCAAATAGATAAATTGTTGATAAAGATTAAAAAATAGGAATAAAAGCGAAAAATGCTTGACTTATGCACAAGAATATTGTAAAATAGTGAAATGTGGCGTGTGACATGCTGAACCAAAGCCCCGGTAGAGCATCTACGCGCAGTATAATTAATTTATGTAGTAGATAAGATTCTAAGTGAATAAGTTAGGAGGTACTGGGATGAAGAGTTATATGGCTAGCCCATCCACAATTGAAAGAAAATGGTATGTAGTTGATGCTACAGGACATACATTAGGACGTCTTGCAACAGAAGTTGCAAATGTATTAAGAGGTAAAAATAAGCCTACTTATACACCACATATTGATACAGGTGATTATGTTATCGTTATCAACGCTGACAAGATTAAAGTAACTGGTAAGAAACTTGACCAGAAAATTTACTACAATCACTCAGATTATGTTGGTGGAATGAAAGAAACAACACTCAAGGAAATGCTCGCTAAGAAGCCTGAGTATGTTATAGATCATGCAGTAAAAGGTATGCTTCCAAAGGGACCACTTGGTCGTCAGATGTTTACAAAACTTCATGTATATGCCGGTGCAGAGCACGGACATGAGGCTCAGAAGCCGGAAGTATTAGAAATCAAAGAGAGAGCATAATTGAGAGGAGGAAAATACAGTGGCAAACGCAAAATTTTATGGAACAGGTAGAAGAAAAAGCAGTATTGCTAGAGTATATTTAGTACCGGGTACAGGTAAAATCACAATCAACAAAAGAGACATTGATGAGTACTTTGGTCTTGAAACATTAAAGATTATCGTTCGTCAGCCACTTGAGGCTACAAACACAACAGATAAATATGACGCTATCATCACAGTTCGTGGTGGCGGATTTACAGGACAGGCAGGAGCTATCAGACATGGTATCTCAAGAGCTCTCCTTACAGTAGATGGAGATTTCCGTCCTGCACTTAAGAAAGCTGGTTACTTAACTCGTGACCCACGTATGAAAGAGCGTAAGAAATACGGTCTTAAGAAAGCTCGTAGAGCACCACAGTTCTCAAAGAGATAATCTACGAAAATACCGGATATATACAAAAATCCCTCAAAGTTATTGTACTTTGGGGGTTTTGTTTATACTATAATTTTCATAAATTAAAATTATAACCTAGTTGCATTTAGAAGCAAGTAATCAAAGTAATATGGGCAATCCAGTTCAATCATATATTCATAGTAATCTCGATATTTTGGAGCATTAAATCAATCAGAAATTAAGAGATGCATATATACTAAATTATAACCAATAGGAGTTAAAAGGCATTTATATTTTTAGATCTTAAATGAAAAAGTAGCTAGTTTTTTATTGACCGAATGAACCATTGGTATGTTGAAAAATTTATTAAAATAGAGTAAACTATTTTATTAGTTTCATTACTAAAAGCTTCATCAGGCTTCCAACGTTTGGAGTTGATAGCTCGATCATTAACACATTTTTGTCTCAAAAAACAGTAGAAAAATTATCTTGATTTACAGAGCAACCTAATAAGTTGCTGTTATGGTATATTTCATATTTATTAGCAATCTTGACACCACCAAATCTATTCGCTTGTTCTCTGTATTGTTTTATATTTGTTCCTATAACATGGTATAGGCCAGTATCATTATTAAAATGCATATCTATACCTCTTTCATTATTTGTGAATATTATCGCAGCTTGTGAATAATATATAAATTCACTTATTGTGAAAGAAGAATGAATTTTTTAGCAAAGTTGAGTTAGATTTATTTATAGCATTAGTGAGAGGGGGAATATTTATAAATTTACAACCAAATAATTTTCATCTTGAAACAACGACAGTTTGGTCGTTTGTGGATAGAGGGAGATGGGCAACGCATTCAGGGAAGTATCGAGGTAACTGGTCACCGTATGTGCCAAGAAATCTGATACTTCGTTACTCTAAGCTCGGAGAGTGGGTTTTAGATCAATTTATGGGTAGTGGAACAACTTTAGTTGAGGCAAAGCTACTAGGTCGCAATGCGGTAGGTATTGATATTAATCCGCAGTCAGTTTCAATCTCTGAAGCAAATTTAAAATTCCAATGTGAAACAAAATCAAAGATATTTACAAAAAATGCAGATGCAACAAATTTGCATTTTATAAAAGATGAAAGTATTGATTTTATTTGTACGCATCCTCCATATGCAAATGTTATTAAGTATAGTAAAGGGATAGAGGGGGATATTTCATTACTTTGTGTGGATAAATTCTTAGATGAGATGAATAAAGTGGCAGCAGAATCATATAGGGTTCTTAAAAAGGGTAAGATGTGTGCGGTTATGATGGGGGATATTAGAAAGCATGGGAAAGTTATTCCGCTAGGGTTTAGGATGATGGAATGTTTTTTAAAGGCTGGATTTTCAAATAAAGAAATAATTATTAAAGAGCAGCATAATTGCTGTTCAACAAAATATTGGGAGAATCGTAATAATTCTTTTTTAATGTTGGCACATGAGTATATATTTGTGTTTCAAAAATAAATTTTTTGTATTCACTAAGAGTGAAAGTTGCTGTTGTTATTTTATTGGTTTTAAAGTATAATAAACAAATAGAATATTGTCTGTTTGACATAGAGAAGAGGAAAATTAAATGAGTAACTCAAATATTGCTCCATTTGTGAAATGGGCTGGAGGAAAGCGACAGCTTTTATCACAAATTAAAGAGCGTATGCCTGAGAAATATAATAATTACTTTGAACCATTTGTAGGTGGCGGAGCAGTTACATTCGAATTGCTGCCAGAAAAGGCATTGATAAATGACATAAACAAGGCATTGATAAATGCATATAAGCAGATATGTGATGTACCAGATGTGTTTTTAAAAGCTGTTAATAAACTTGATGAAGAAATGTGGGAAGATGGAAAGAAATATTATTATTCACTAAGAGAACATTACAATGATAAGTTGATGAAATCTGAATATGATGTAGAATTGGCAGCATTGTTTGTGTTTATTAATAAGCATTGCTTTAATGGTTTATATAGGGTAAATGGAAAAGGCTTATTTAATGTTCCGTATAATAATAGTCATAGAGCATCTGTTGATGAAGGTGCTATTGTAGAGATTTCTAAATATCTTCAGGGGATAACTATTACTGATGGAGATTTTGAAGAAGCTTGCAAAGAAGCAAAAAAAAATGATTTTGTTTTTATCGACAGTCCGTATGCACCGTTGAATCCAACTTCGTTTGAATCATATACAAAGGAGGGATTTGATATTGAAAGTCATAAGCGGTTAGCAAAGCTTTATGATGAACTAACGGAAAGAGGATGTTATTGTATGCTGACAAATCATAATACGGATTTGATAAATGAGTTATATGGAAATAAGGGCTACAAAATAGATGTTGTAAGTGTTAAGCGTATGATCAATTCGGATGCATCCAACAGAGTCGGAGAAGAAGTAATAATATGTAATTATTAAATGGAGTTAATGTGTCCGCTAATAGAGATTTGCATTTTGCTCCAAAAAACAAGGAGAAATATAATGGATAACTTATTTATAAAGAAAGTGCCATTATACTTTGAGACTAATGAATCACAGCTAGTAGTAGGTGATTCATTTGAAATTCTAACTAAGATGAAACTAGAATCAGTAGATATGATATTTGCTGATCCACCGTATTTTTTAAGTAATGATGGGATTACATGTAAAGGTGGAAAGATGGTTTCAGTAAATAAAGGCTCATGGGATAAACTTTCAGAAAGTGGAACCGGTGTCGAAGAAAAACATAGGTTTAATAGAAAGTGGATTAGGTTATGTAAGAAAGTACTAAAGCCAAATGGTACAATATGGATATCAGGAACATTACACAATATATATTCGATTGGTATGGCATTGGAGCAGGAAGGCTTCAAGATAATTAATAACATAACATGGCAGAAAACGAATCCACCGCCAAACTTAGCATGTCGATGCTTCACACATTCTACAGAAACCATTTTATGGGCTAGAAAGAATGATAAGAAGTCTCGGCATTTTTTTAATTATCAGAAAATGAAAGAAATGAATGATGGAAAGCAGATGAAGGATGTTTGGACCGGGTCTTTGACAAAACCTTCAGAAAAGAAAGAAGGGAAACATCCTACACAGAAACCGGAATATTTATTGGAAAGAATTATAATAGCTGCCACAGAGGAAGGACAAGTTATATTAGATCCTTTCTGTGGATCAGGAACGACGGGGGTGGAGGCAGTACGATATGGACGAAAATTTATAGGAATAGATGTAAGTGAAGAATATATGGAAATATCTAAGAAGAGATTGGAGAAAGTAACAAATGACAAATAGAAATTTTGATGAATGGTTGAGTAAATTTAGACCAAGTATTTCAAGCTATGATTATTACATAGATTTTGAAAAGGTAATTAGGAATGTTGATGAAATAAAAGTAGAACTTAACATTTTAAATTCATTAATTGCCTCAAAGAATATAGAAGATGAGTTTGAAAAGATAGTGACAAAATATCCGGAAACATTAAAATGCATACCGTTGTTACTTGCAGTCAGAGGTAAAGAGATATATGCACAGGACGAAGATGGTGCTTTTCTGTATGATTTCAAAACTATGAATTATGGTGTAGAGCAGTATAAGGTATTTATGAGAAAAACAGGATTGTTCGATATGATTGCTAATCATCTTTTAAATAATTTGGTGGATTATGCATTGGGGATTGAAACAGGCTTAGATTCTAATGGACGAAAAAATCGTGGTGGACATCAAATGGAAAATTTGGTTGAGAAGTACATTGTGGCAGCAGGCTTTAAAAAGAATGAGAATTACTTTAAGGAAATGTATTTGAAGGATGTTGAATCAAAGTGGAATATTGATTTATCGGCACTGTCAAATCATGGTAAGGCGGCAAAGAGATTTGATTTTGTTATAAAGACAGATAAGACGATATATGCAATCGAAACAAATTTTTATGCGAGTGGTGGTTCTAAATTAAATGAAACAGCAAGAAGTTATAAGATGCTTTCACAGGAAGCTGGTACTATAGACGGATTTACATTTGTGTGGTTTACAGATGGAATTGGCTGGAAGAGTGCCAGAGGGAACTTAAGGGAGACATTCGAGGTCATGGATACAATTTATAGTATTGAAGATATGGAGAATGGGGTTATGAGAAGTGTTTTGGTTTAGAAAGTTTTTTTGGAGGTATAATAAAGTGATTGATTTTAAGAAAAAATTAAGCAAAGAGATTGGTAAAAAATATATAAATCCAATTGATTTATATAACGAATTGGACAGGAGTAGCACGACAGGACCATTGAGACCAACTCAGGAAAAAGTACTGAGAATGTGGAATGATATACATAGGGGTGAAAGAGATGTTATCGTAAAACTGCATACCGGAGAAGGAAAAACTCTAATTGGTTTGTTGATGTTACAATCAAAACTAAACGAAGGGGAGGGACCTTGTGTTTATGTTTGTCCTAATAAGTTTTTAGCAGATCAGGTATATTATGAAGCAAAAAAGTTTGGCATAAAGGTATGTTTGATAACAGAGAATAATTCGTTCCCTAATGATTTTATAGATGGAAACGCTATTTTGCTTACATATGTTCAAAAAATTTTTAATGGAAGAACAATTTTTGGACTAGATAATCAATATCAGAAGGTAAATACGATTGTTATGGACGATGCTCATGCATGTTTAGATGCTATTAAACAAGCATATACTGTAAGGATTAATAGAAGAAGAAATGAATCAATTTATAATGATATTATTTGGTTGTTTGAAGATGTATTAAAAGAACAAGGAGAAGGAACTTTTATTGATATACAGGAAAATGAGGATTATGAAAGTGTTATGCTAATACCATATTGGGCATGGATTGACAAGAAGAGTGAAGTTATTAGTTTGCTTTCAAAAGATGTTAATAGAGATTATTTAAAATTCACATGGCCACTTATAAGAGATGAAATTGAAAAATGTGATGCCTATTTGAATGGAAAAGAAATTCAAATTATTCCTCATGCATTTAATGTAGAGCGTTTTAGTAGTTTTCATAGGGCGAAACAAAGAATTTTGATGTCGGCAACAACACAGGATGATATGTTTTTTGTGAAAAACTTGGATTTTTCGATAGATTCAATTAGTAAACCAATAAGTTGCTCTGATAAAAAGTGGTCTGGCGAAAAGATGATTATAATTCCGTCCCTAATACAAGATGATTTTACAAGGGAAAAAGTAATAGAGTATTTATGTAAATTTAATTGGAATAAGTTTGGAACTTGTGCGATTGTTCCAAGTAAGGAAAAACAAAATGATTATTCAAATCTGTATTGTAATATATTAAACACAGATAATATTTTTGCTGAAATAACAAAGAGACAAGACGGACAATATGGAAAAACATTAGTGGTTGCAAATCGGTATGATGGGATAGATTTACCAGATGATGCATGCAGAATTCTGATATTAGATTCATTGCCTTTTTTTGGAAGCATGAGCGATATATATGAAGAGAAAGGAAGAGCAGAGAGTGAATTTATTAGAAGGAAAATAGCACAAAAGATTGAACAAGGTTTGGGAAGAGGTGTTCGTGGAGAAAAGGATTATTGTTGTATTTTTATTATTGGAGCAGATTTAGTAAAGTTTATCATGAGTTCTGAAACAAGAAATTATTTTTCACCACAAACAAGAAAACAAATAGAGGTTGGTTTATCTATTGTAGAGATGTCAGATGATGGGGCAGAAAAAAATGAGCAATATCTTATGGATTTAATAAGGCAATCTGTTTTACGAGATGATGGTTGGAAGGAATACTATAAGAGTGAAATGGAGGAGGTTGAAAGTGATAAAACCATAAGTAATCAAGCAATGTTGGTGATGGAAAAACAATCAGAACAACTTTTTATTAATTCTAAATATGACGAATCAGCCTTGATAATACAGAATTTTTTAGATAATGAAAAATTACGAGAAGAAGATAAAGGTTGGTACTTGCAAGAAATTGCGAGAAGAAAATACATGATAAGTAGGATAGAAGCAGATAAATTTCAAAGCACAGCCTTTGAAAAAAATAGACAGCTATTAAAACCTGCTAGAGAAATTAGTTATCAGCCGTTTTCGGGTATTAACGCTTCTAGAGCAAATAATATCCAGAAAATATTTCAAAAATTTGGTACATATGATGAATTAATATTGCAGGTAAACGATATGTTGGAGAATTTATCTTATGGTGTTCAGGCAGAAAAGTTTGAGCGAGCTATGGATTATGTTGGTAAAATATTAGGTTTTGACTGTCAGAGACCCGATAAAATGATTAGAAAAGGACCGGATAATTTATGGAAAGTAGGGCATGATAAATATATTATGATTGAATGTAAAAGTGAGGTGAAAGATACTAGACAGTATATACATAAGTCAGAAGTAGGGCAGATGGAAAATCATTGTGGATGGTTTGAGGAAGTATATCATGATGCTAGTGTACTAAGAATAATGGCAATCATTACAAATAATGTAGCTCCAGATGCGAATTTTTCTCATAGAGTAGTTATTCTGAGAAAAAAGAATTTGAAAAAATTGAAGAGTAACATTAAGAAGTTTATTCAAGAATTTAGGAATTATGACATAAAAAATATAACAGAAACTGCGATTGATACTGCATTAAATAGAAATTTTCTTGGTGAGCAGAATATATGGGAGAGTTATGTAGAAGAAGTGAGAAAAGAATAATCATTATGGAGTATTAGTTGTATATAACAATGATATATACAATGGAGGGGAGACAGCCTATAATTCCCATCGCCTCAACACCCCTTTGCAAGCCACCATCTCTGAATGCAAATTTTGCATACAGTACTGGTTCTTCTCGGGCAAGCCTTATAAGATAAGCAATATCGGAAGACTCGTCTAGACGAACGGAAGCATTGTGTTTTTGGCAGTTAAAAGAGACATAGATTTTATTGTAGAGATTATCCTCAATGCAGTCGGTTTTAGGGTTATACATTGCAAAAATTATTTTAGTCATAAGTAACTCATTTCGATAAACGCTATATGCGGATTGTAAGTAAATAGAAGTCGTGGAATATCTTGGGCAGTCAATCTCATACAACACATATGCAACACTGCCACATACAAAACCCCTATTTCTGGGCTTTTCAGGATACATAAATGCTCTGTAAGAGATAATTTACGAGAATATCGGATATATATACAAAAATCCCCGAAAACATTGTTTTTCGGGGATTTCTTTTTATTTTATTATTCTGTCAGATGCCATAAAAACACACGAAAATTTCACGGTAACTAACACGAAAACAGGCGTCTTGTGCAAGGCACATTTTTAGACAGTATTCAATAGGTAATGCAATACTATTGTTGTTTGAATGTGGAACAGAAGTGCTGGAAAGAGTGTGATTTTAATTTGTAGAAATTTGTGAATTTATATGATAGAATATGTCTGTTACCGCTCCCAGACAGGTAAGGAAGGGAGGTGTTTGTCATGGATATTATTATTTCCTTTATTGTTGCCGTTGCGGCTGGTGTAGTTTGTCACTGCATCAACAAATGGTTAGACGGAGACAAATAGTTGGTAACTAACCTATGGTATTAAGCCTTCCATACCAAAATAGGAATAGAAAACCCCGAAAGTCTTGCACACTTTCGGGGTTTTCGTTAGCTGTCCGTCATGGACTATTATTTCCTTTTGTCTATTGACATTATAGCATATGCAAAAATGATTTGCAATATGCGCATAATGATTATATGAATCAAAAAGTAACAGTTCAGCCATTCATTTATTACAGTCGTAAACCTGCCAGCAAGCTGTCAGTCGTTGCTATGCAGCTTGAGTTTACTTCATTTCATAAATGAAATATTATATAAAGTCCACTTTTCAAAGTATGGCTACAGAGATATAATATTTGTATCAATTTACTTCTTATAATTCAGCGAAGGGAGAAAGAAAATGGCAGTAAATTTTAATCAGGACAGTGTATTTAATTTGAAACCGATAAGCAATGATTAGGTTCGCGGTGAGGTTGACGGCTTACTGATATCTGGGGAGCAGATAGAGTTTGAGTTCAAGGGTGCGGTGGATATTGGAAAGATAGGCAGAATGTTATCGGAGTATGTTTTATAGTTAAAAAAATAATAAATGATTTGTTATGTTGGCATTGTGTAAAAATTGCAATGTTAAGGAATTACGCAGAAACTCCAATATGCATTTGATATTTAAGTAATAAAAATAGCAGAAACACTTATATTCTAAATGTTTTCTGCTATTTTTATTACTTTATTCGTGATATTTTTACCAGATTACTCCACCAACGAGATTAACAACAACCGCCGCAACCCATGCGATACTGCATTGAAGTAATATGACAAGCAATGCCCATTTTCCGCCAAGTTCACGCTTTATTGAAGCTATTGCCGCAACACAAGGTGTGTACAAGAGACAGAATACTAAGAGTGCCATTGCGTTTACAGGTGATATGATTCCGAGTAAAAATGATGTTTTTGGTATAAGTACCGAAAGTGTTGATACCACGCTTTCTTTAGCCATAAATCCGCAGATAAGTGCCGTGCATATACGCCAGTCGCCAAATCCGGCAGGCAAAAAGACAGGAGCGATAACGCCCGCTATGGATGCTAAAATACTTGATTTTGAGTCTTCTACCACATTGAATCTGAAATCAAAATTTTGTAATATCCATATGACGATTGTAGCAAGAAAGATTATGGTGAAGGCTTTCTGGAGAAAGTCTTTCGCTTTTTCCCATAAAAGCTGACTTACATTTTTAAAGCCCGGAAGTCGATAATTCGGAAGTTCCATGACAAACGGAACAGCTTCGCCTTTAAATAAAGTGCCTTTATAAAACAGGGCGATCAGGATACCCATCACAATGCCAAGAATATAAAGTCCTGCCATGATCAGCCCGCCGCGTCCCGGGAAGAATGCATTTACAAAAAATGCATAGATTGGAAGTTTGGCACTGCAGCTCATAAACGGAGTCAAAAGAATGGTCATTTTCCGGTCACGTTCACTTGGAAGTGTTCTGGTGGACATGACAGCCGGAACGGTACAGCCAAATCCAATCAGCATCGGTACAATGCTTCTGCCGGACAGACCGATTTTTCTGAGCAGTTTGTCCATAAAGAAAGCAACGCGGGCAATGTATCCGCTGTCTTCCATTAAAGAAAGAAAGAAGAACAGGGTTACGATAACCGGCAGGAAACTTAAAACAGAGCCGACGCCGGAAAAGATTCCGTCAATCACAAGTCCGTGAATGGCCGGATTGACATTTGCGGCAGTCAGCACATGATCGGTTACTTTTGTCAGTGCATCGATGCCGAGTGCAAGAAGATCCTGAAGACATGCACCGATCACGTTGAAAGTCAGGTAAAAAACAGCGACCATGATTCCGACAAAACATGGGATGGCAGTATATTTTCCAGTAAGGATACGGTCAATCTTCTGGCTGCGGATATGTTCCTTGCTTTCTTTTGGCTTAACAACGGTTTGACGGCATACTTTTTCAATGAAAGAGAAACGCATATCAGC
>ERZ839767.2691-NODE-2691-length-22472-cov-3.367489_pt1 | contig 22472 bp, 14 predicted proteins | sample MGYA00519879_ERZ839767 | MGnify/ENA primary metagenome ERZ839767 (study PRJEB31850, sample SAMEA3708852) | human gut metagenome | biome: human gut; feature: human-associated habitat; material: faeces | place: China | collected 2014 ... | reverse complement strand
CTATCAGAAGATCATGCGCGAAGCGGTGGCCGAACTGCGGGCCGAGGGACTCGACGTGGCGGGGCTGAGCGACCGCGAGCAGGAGGTCGTCGAGCAGTTGCGCTATGTGGAGGATGCGGCCGTCGAGGTCGACGTCGAGGCCGAGCTGCCCGACTCCTACGTGAGCCAGACGGCCGAAAAACTGCGGCTTTACCGCGAGCTCGACGCGATGCGCAGCGAGGAGGAGCTGCAACGGTTCGAGCAGCGGCTCGTCGATCGTTTCGGGGCGCTGCCGCAGGCGGCCAGGGAGCTGCTCGACGTGGTGCGTCTGCGTTGGGAGGCGGTGCGTCTGGGCATGGAGCGCGTGAAGGTCAAGAACGGGTTGATGATCGTACACTTCGTGGGCGACGCGGCGTCGCCCTTCTACAAGAGCGAGGTCTTCTCGGAGCTGTTGCGCCGCGTGACCCGACGGCCCGATAAATTTGTGCTCAAACAGCACAATAACCGTTTGGCGATGACCGTTAGAGGGGTAACCGACATCGCAGGGGCATGGGAGATACTGAAATCGTTGTATAAAGAACAAGACGCGTGAACCTGACGATCGACATCGGCAATACGCTGATAAAAATGGCGGTTTTCGACGGGGGTGAAATCGTCGAGAAACTGCTCGCCGTGGAGTGCGACACCAAATTGCTCGACGGCCTGCTGGCGCGCTGGCCGGCGATCGACCGGGCCATTATCGCCTCTACCGGAGGCCGTACCGCACCGCTGGCGCGGATGCTGCGGGTGCGTGCCGTGAAGTGTCTGGAATTTACACCGGCGACGCCCGTGCCGATCCGCAACGGCTACGATACGCCCGAAACGCTCGGCGCCGACCGCCTCGCCGCCGCGGTGGGGGCGGCGCTCGTGGCCGAAGGGCGCGACGCGCTGGTCGTCGATTTCGGAACGGCCATCACCGTCGACTACGTGTCGGGCGACGGCACCTACCGCGGCGGGGCCATTTCGCCCGGAATGGGGATGCGTTTTCAGGCGCTGCACCGCTATACGGCCAGGCTTCCGTTGTGCCGCGAGACTGCCGAAGAGCGCCTTTACGGGACGACTACGACCTCCTGCATCGAGCAGGGCGTGATGAACGGCATCGCCTTCGAAATCGAAGGATACATCGCGCGTTTCCGGCGGGAAAATGCGGATATTTGCATAATTTTTACCGGTGGCGCCGCAAAAAACTTTGCGAAAAGAATTAAAAATGCGATATTTGCAGACTGTGAACTCGTCTTCTTGGGTCTGAATCGGATTTTGGAGTTTAATGCCGAATGCTAAAACGAATGATAGTGAAGAGATTAATGTATAGACTGGCTGTCGCTGCGATGCTGGTCGTGCCGGTTTCGGCAGTGGCTCAGACAAGCAGTATCAATGCCTTTTCTCCCTATTCGATGTACGGCATCGGCGAATTGCAGACGCCCGGCGTGGTGGCCCAGCGGTCGATGGGAGGCGTAGGTTTGGGGATGCGCAGCTCGGTGATGGTCAATCCGCTCAATCCTGCGGCGTACAGCCTGACGCCCCGCCAGGGATTTCTCTTCGATTTCGGCGTGGAGGGGGTCAACTTTTACAACCGCCAGCAGAAGTATGCCGACGGTGCGCAGACCACGTCGCGCACGAGCTACAATACGTTCAATTTCCACGACATCGCCTTTCAGCTGCCGCTGGCCAGGCGGCTCGGACTGGGATTCAGCCTGACGCCGTACAGCAGCGTCGGCTACCGTGTTTCGGCCGATGAACAGAGCGACGACGTGTGGGGCAATATCGGCCGCGTGCAGTACCTTTACGCCGGCGAGGGCGACCTGACGGAGGTGAAGCTGGGCATCGGCTGGGAGGTGGTCAAGCGCGTTTCGATCGGCGTCGCCGCCCAATACTATTGGGGCGACATCGAGCGGACGTATCAGACGGTGGTCTCGAACAACATCGTCAACGGCGGTTCGGTCAATACAGTGACGGGCACCGACTCCTACGGGATTTCGCGCATCAAGATGCAGCTGGGGCTGCAAGCCGATCTGATCCAGTCCGAGCGGCAGGTGTTGACGCTGGGCGCGACCTACGATATGGGCGGTAATCTGCGTCCGTCGGTGAATCAGACGGTCGTCAACGGCGATATTTACGGCACCGTGGTGCGGGGCGATACGACGCGCATGGCACTCAAATTGCCCGTTCAGTTGGGCGTGGGGCTCTACTACCAGAACGCCAAGATCGCGGCGGGCGTCGACTACATCTACCAGAATTGGGAGAACAACGAGTCGCCGAAGTCCGTTCCCGGAGCGGTCAACGTCGCCTATAAGAACACGAACACCGTCAAGTTGGGATTCGAGTATACGCCCAACCGGATGGATATCCGCAATTACCTGAAACGCTGGTCTTACCGCGTGGGATTCCGGTACGGAACCTACTACCAGACCTTCGAGGGGAAGACCTTGTCGCAATATGCCGTGACGGCCGGATTCGGTATGCCGGTGCGTTTTCTGGGCCGGTCGAGCATCGATTTCGGCGTGGAGTTCGGCCAGCGCGGAAACGATTCGCCGCTTCGGATCGACAACCGGCAGATCGGGCTGGTACGGCAGCGCTATGTGAAATTCTCGCTCGGTCTGACGCTCTTCGGCGAGGATTCGTGGTTCGTGCGTTACAAATACGATTAAACTTGACAAAATCTAAAAATAAGAAGGGAATAGTTAAGATGAAAAGCGTAAAAATTCTGCTCTCTGTAGCGTTGGCCGTCGTCGGAGTGGTGGCGATGGCCCAGGATTTCAGCGACGATGCGAAGTACGGCAAATACGGCGCAACGCCCGAGGAACGGAAAGACAACATCTATTTGCTCAACTTTTTCAACGAGGCGGTCGGCAACCAGGATTTCCAGACTGCTTCGGGGTACCTCAAACAACTGCTGGACAAGTGTCCCAAGGCTTCGGAGAATATCTATGCCAAGGGCGCTACGGTGATGAAGAACAAGATCGCGCGTGCCAAGAGCGTAGCCGAGAAGAAGACCTACATCGACTCGCTGATGCTGCTCTACGATCTGCGTATCGAGAATTTCGGCGATCATGCGACCCGCGGCAAGGCCTACATCCTCGACCGCAAGGCACGCGACTTTCTGATCTATAATCCGCTCGACCACGAACGGGTGTTGGAGCTGTTCCGCGAGGCGATCGCTGCACAGCCCGATCCGGAGTTGGTAGCGATCTATTTCAAGCAGCTCACCGACTACTATAAGGACGACGGCGAAGGTTCGCCCGAGGAGATCATCGCCGAGTACGACCGTCTGTCGCCTGTCTTCGACGGCGCTACGGGGCAGGCTGCCGAGTATAAGGATCAGTTCGACAAGTGCTTCGGCCTGTCGGGCGTGGCTTCGTGCGAGAATCTGGAAGCGATGTTCAAGGAAAAGATCGCCGCCAGCAACAACGATCCCGACGTGCTGGCGCAGGCCGTCGATCTGATGACGCGCGCCAAATGCGACAGCGAGTTCTATCTGACTACCGCCGAGAAATATTACGAAGTGAAGCCGTCGGCCGAAACCGCGTTGTTCCTCGCGCAGGCTTTCCAGAACAAGCAGGAGTACGACAAGGCGATCAAGTATCTGACCGAGGCGCTGGCCGTCGAGACCGACAATGTCGAGAAGGAGAAGCTGCTGGTGCGCATCGGCGTCGTACAGCTGGCTACGAAGAACTATGCCGAGGCCCGCAAGGCCGCGCTCGAAGCGCAGGCGCTCAATCCCGAGGACGGCATGACCTATTTCGTGCTGGCGCAGTGCTACGGCGCACAGGCTTCGGGTGCCAACTTTACTTCGCAGGCGATGTATTGGGTGGCTTACGACACGATGGAGAAGGCCGCTCAGCTGCTCGAAGAGGCCGATCTGAAAGAGACCGCGACCAAGATGATGGCCGCCTTCCGCAGCGCATGGCCCTCGAAGGAGGAGTGCTTCTTCAATGAAGTGCAGGCCGGTCAGCGCTATGTCGTCAACGGCATTGCGACGACGGTTCGCTGCATCCGCTAATCAGGCGCCTGCGAAGATGGCCCGTCTGATCGGACGATATGTTCTGGTAGCACTCCTCGTTGCGGGGAGTGCTATCTTGCTATTCTCGTGCGACAAGCCTCCTGCCGCAGCGAGCGGCGGCGACGAGGCGCTGATGACCGAGTACAGCGAACACCTGTCGGTCATCATGTCCGAGAACGGGCGGCGCTCCTATTTCTTCAAGGCGCCGCTGCTCGAAGGATATACGCTGGTCAAGGAGCCGTACCGCGAGTTCCGCAAGGGGATCGAGATCACCACCTACCAGGACGACTCGCTGACGACGGTCGACGCCGTGCTGACGGCCAACTACGCGATCTATTACGAGAACCGGAAACTGTGGGAGGCCAAGGGCGACGTGGTGGTCGTCAAGTCCGACGGCAAGACGCTCTACACCCAGCAGCTCTTCTGGAATGCCAAGACGCAGCGCATCTATTCGAACGTCGATACGAAGATCGTCCAGAACGAAGGCGGCAACGTCTTTCAGGGCGAGGGCTTCGAGTCGGACGAAGCCTTCAAGGAGTGGCGTTTCCGCCGCTTCACGGGGAAAATGGATGTCGATGTGAGCCAGGAGGACGACGAACCGTCCGAATCGGAAGCTGCCGACGGGGAAGACCGGCCGGCCGGCGAAAAGACGCCGCAGTCCGCGACCCGCCCGCCTGCCGGTTCCGCACCTGCGCCTGCCGCTGCGGGCGAACGCGGCCCTGCCGGCTCGGTCGGGAAGGAACAGACCGTTGCCGGACGCGAGCCGGCGCCTGAAACGGGCGGAAAGCCTGCTGCCGGATCGGAGGCTGCCGCAATTGTTTCGAATCCTGCTGCCGAAGGCAATCCCGCCGATACTGTTAAAAAAGGGCAGCCTGCCGCAGCCGAACATAAACGGGCCGCCGAGGCGGGCGGAAAGCCTGCCGCCGGATCGGGGGCTGCCGTCCCCGGTGAAACCCCGACCGGAGAGAAGACTCCCGATAACGGCGATCCTGCCCCTGCGGCCCTTTCGCCGCAGACGAACGAACCGCAAACCGAAGCGTAGCGATGACCGTATCCGTTATCCTGATCCTCGTGATGCTGCTCCTCTCGGCCTTCTTTTCGGGCATGGAGATCGCCTTCGTGAGCAAGAACCGCCTCAAACTGGAGATCGACCGCAAGCAGAGCGGCCTGCTCGATTTCGTGGCGAAGGTCTTCGAGCGGCATCCGGGACAGTACATCACGTCGATTCTGGTGGGCAACAACATCGCGCTGGTCGTCTATTCGCTCTACATGTCGTCGCTGCTGCGCGCGCTGGCTGCGCTGGCCGGTTGGGACGCCGTGGCGCAGGGCGGGTCGGTGCTGGCCGAAACGCTCATCTCGACGGTCGTCATCATCTTCGTGGCGGAATATCTGCCCAAGTCAATCGTCAAGGGAAATCCCAATTTCTATTACCGAGCCTTCGCGCCGCTGCTCTTCGTCTTTTACATCCTGCTCTATCCGATCGTATGGCTTACGACCGTCGTTTCGTACGTCATCCTGCGGCTGTTCGGCTGCCGGATGAAGAGGCAGGCGCCGGCGGCCGACTTCAACCGCACCGATCTCGAAAGTCTGATCGAGGGGTCGACGGAGGTGCAGCACGACGAGGAGAACGAGATCAAACTGTTTCAGAACGCGCTGGACTTCGCCGATCTGCGCGTGCGCGACTGCATGGTGCCGCGCATCGACGTCGAGGCCGTCGAGCTGTCGACGAGCGTCGAAGAGCTGACGCGCCGCTTCGTCGAGAGCAAATATTCGCGCATCTTCGTCTGGGAGGGCAGTATCGACAATATCGTGGGATACGTCAACTCCAAGAGCCTGTTCCGCCAGCCGGCCGATCTGAGGAAGGTGCTGATGACGGCCTATTTCGTGCCGGAGACCATGCCGTTGCAGGCGTTGCTGGAACACTTCATCAAGCACCGCTCCTACATCGCCGTGGTGATCGACGAGTTCGGCGGTACGGCGGGCATCATCTCGCTCGAAGACGTGCTGGAGCAGATTTTCGGCGAGATCGAGGACGAGCACGACGAGCAGGATATGATCGAGAAGCAGGTCGACGAGAACGAGTACGTCTTTTCGTGCCGGCTCGAAGTGAAATACCTCAACGAACGCTACGGGCTCGGCATCGAGGAGAGCCGCGAATACGACACGCTGGCGGGTTACATCATCTCGCATCTGGACGGGATTCCTTCTGCCGGTCAGTCGCTTACGGTCGACGGCCTCGAAATCCGCGTGTTGCGCACGACCCGTTCGCGCATCGAGCTGGCGCGGGTCAGACGGTTGTGAGCTTTTTTTCGTCCGATCAGCGGGTTAATTACGAATAATTTACTATCTTTGGAGGCCCGAAAAAAGGACGTTTTCGATAAGCCGGATGCAGAGCCGCACCCGTTCGGGCTGTGCCGAGGCGAAAAAACGTCCGCAGGAAAGCAAACTAATGAAAAAATAAATACAGTTTTATGGCAAGTTTGAACACTTTACGGACCAAGTTCGGCGCGCTTCTGTCGGTGATTATCGCACTCGCGCTCTTGGCATTCATTCTGTCGTTGAAGACCGACATGGGCTTCTCGGACAACGATCCGAAGGTCGGCGTGATCGACGGCGACAAGATCCGCTACTCCGAGTATCTGAATCAGTACGACGCCATCAAGAACCGCAACGGCGGCGTAGAGGCTTCGACCGATCAAGAGTCCGACCAGTTGGCCGCCGCGACGTGGCAGGCGCTTTTCGCCGACCACGTGCTCGTCCCCGGCTTCGAGCGGATGGGGATCGAGGTTCCCGAGCAGGAGCGTCTGGACATGGTCAGCGGCAAGATCCCTTCGCAGGCCTTCTATTCGGCTTTCGGCGATCCGCGTACGGGGGCTTACAACGCTGCCGCCGTGTCGCAGTTCCTGTCGCAGGCCGCTTCCGACGCCCGCGCGCAACAGGCGTGGAACGACCTGAACGAGCAGGCCCGGCTGGAACGCGCCGTGCAGAAATACGCCACGCTGATCGGCAAGGGCGCCTATGTCAACAAACTCGAAATCGAGGACGGTGTCGATGCGGCCAACCAGGTCTTCGGCGGGAAGTACGTCGCCAAGCGTTATTCGTCGGTGCCCGATTCGCTGGTGAGCGTCTCGTCGGGCGAGATCAAGTCGTTCTACAACGCCCATAAGGAGATGTTCAAGCAGTCGCCGTCGCGCACGCTGTCGTACGTGGTCTTCGAGGTGAACGCTACGGACGACGATATGCTGAACCTCGAAAAGGAGGTGCGCGCCGTCGGCGAGAAGTTCGACGCCGCGGAGGACGTGAAACTCTTCGTGCGTCAGGATCGCCACGGCGAGATCGCCGACCGTTATGTGACGGCGGCGCAGCTGGGCGAACAGGCCGAGGCGCTCGTCGCGGGCAAGATGTTCGGCCCTGAGTTGAAGAACAACGTCTGGACGATGGCCCGTGTGGTGGAGAGCCGCATGGCTCCCGATACGCTCGGTCTGAAAATGATCGTGCTTCCGTATACTGCCGAGAAACTGGCCGACAGTCTCAAAACGGTGGCGACGAGTGAGAATTTCGCCGATCTGTCGCGTCAGTATTCGGCCAACGAGGAGTTGGCCGCCGCAGGCGGCGAGGTGGGCGTCTACCCCTTCTCGGCCTTCAATACCGTAATGGCCGAAGCGCTTTCGGACGCCAGAAAGGGCGACGTGGTGAAGGTGATGAGCGGCGACGCCATCCAGCTCGTCAACGTTTACCGTGCCGACAAACCCTCGAAACATTACAAGGTGGCGACGGTAAGTTATCCCGTGGAGGCTTCGGCCGCAACGCTGCGCGACGTTCACAATCAGGCCAGCACCTTCGCCGTGAACGCCAAAGGTTCCGCCGCCGCGTTCAACGAGGCCGCCTCGAAGGCTGCCGTGACGCCGCGCATAGCGACGCTCAACATGGGTGACCGCTCGGTTCGCGGTCTGGAAGGTTCGCGTGAAGTGGCCCGCTGGGCCTACGGCGCGGACAAGGGCGACCTGTCGGAGATTTTCAAGGTCGGCAAGGACTATGTCGTGGCGCTGCTCACGGAGATTGACGACGACGAGTACGCTTCGGTGAAGAAGGCTGCCCCGCAGATTCAGAACCGCCTGCTGCGCGACAAGAAATACGACTATATCGTGAAGAACCGCTCCGATGCGTCGCTCGCAGGCGCCGCCGAGAGCTTCGGCAGCGAGGTGACCGATTTCAAGGACGTGACCTTCGGGTCGTTCTACATCGACGGTGCGGGTGTCGAGCCGGCGCTCGTGGGTGCGATCACCGAGACGACCGAGAAAGGCAAGGTTTCGGCTCCGGTCAAGGGCATTTCGGGCGTTTACCTCTTCGAGGTGACTGCGATCGATCCGGCCGAGCGACAGCAGACGGCCGAGGACGAGAAGGTGCGTGCCGAAGCGATGGCCGAGGGAATGATGCAGCAGCGCCTCCTGCCGGCTTTGCAGGAGATGGCCGAGATGAAGGATTTGAGCGGCCGTTATTTCTGACGAAAACACCCGATTCGTAAAGTGGTCGGACTCACGTCGTGAGTCCGACCACTTGCGTTTCGGAGGTAAAAGCGGCCGGATTTTCATAAATACATAGGTAAGCGTTTATAATTTGTAGGAAAGCGTTATCTTTGCAGCAGATTTATGTTATGGATCGATCCGAAAAGACAACGGGTAACGGGTGGCATGGCGACTCTGTTTTTCGGAGCCGGATGCCGTAGACGAATGGAAATCTCCCTTTTTATTAATCTAAACTTATACTTATGAGGAAACTTGCCTTTTTATTTTTGTCGCTGTTCGCATTCTGTACGGCTTCGGCACAGGTGACGACGTCGAGCATGAGCGGTCGCGTCGCCGACACCGACGGCCAGCCGATCATCGGTGCGACGATCGTCGCCGTGCATACGCCGACGGGTACGCAGTATGCTACGGCATCGACACGCAACGGCCAGTTCAACTTGGGCGGTATGCGTGTGGGAGGTCCTTACGATGTGGAGGTCAGCTTTATCGGCTGCAATACGGAAAAGATCGAGGGAATCTATCTGACCATCGGCGAGGAGGCTACGTTGGACTTCGTGTTGCGCGAAGACTCGCAGTCGATCGGCGAAGTGGTGGTCGTAGGCAAGGCCAATCCGGTCTTCAATGCCAACCGCACGGGCGCGCAGGAGGTCGTGACGCTCGAAATGATGGAGAAACTGCCTACGACGAGCCGTTCGCTCGATGAATTCGTCAAACTGACGCCCATGTCGAGCGGTAAGAATTTCGCCGGTACGTCGTATCGTTTCAACAACGTGACCGTCGACGGTGCGTCGTTCAACAACTCGTTCGGCCTGTCGTCGGCGCTGGGCGCCCAGGGTACGGAGCCCATCTCGCTCGAATCGATCGAGCAGGTGCAGGTGATGATCGCTCCCTACGACGTGCGCAACGGCGGCTTCACGGGCGGCGGTATCAACTCGGTGACCAAGTCGGGTACCAACGAGTGGCACGCTTCGGCCTATATGTATACCAAGAGTCCCGAGTTGCAGGGCCACCGCGTGCGCGACTATGTCGGTCAGGTGTCGGAGTTCTCCAATCGTCAGTACGGTGTGAGCCTGAGCGGCCCGATCGTGAAGAACAAGCTCTTCTTCTTCGTCAACGGCGAGCTGGACCGTCAGGACGAACCGATCTCGAACCGTCTGGCCGATTCGCGTGTCTCGGCTGCCGATCTGGACGATCTGGCCAAATTTCTCGGCGATCAGTTCAACTACAATCCGGGCGGTTACGATCTGTCGAAGACCGAGACGCGGGCCGATCGTCTTACGGCGCGTATCGACTGGAATATCAACGATCGGAATACCTTCTCGTTGAAGTACTACTACCTGAAATCCTATAATACGAACGCACCTTCGACGTCGGGCGCTCCTGCCAACGGACGCGGCCCCAACGCCTATGCCATGCCCTTCTCGTCGAGCTACTACCGCACGAACAACGATTTCAACATCGTCATGGCCGACTGGAACTCGACGATCAACGACCACATGTCCAACACGTTGAAGGTGGGATACTCGCGTCTGCGCGACTATCGCGACATGGACGGCGGTTTCTTCCCGCAGGTCGACATCCTCAAAGACGGATCGAGCTATACGGTCTTCGGTACCGAGGCCAACTCCTACAACAATCAGCTCGATACCGACATCTTCCAGATTCAGGACAACTTCACGATGAACTACGGCCGTCACCAGATCACCGTCGGCACGCAGTCGGACTATCGTACGTTCAAGAACGGCTTCGCGCAGAACTATCCGGGCTCGTGGGTCTTCTCGTCGATCGACGACTTCAAGTTCAACGTGCTGGCCGCGAAGGATTACATGGCTTCGCACGGCAATATGAACGGATTCGATATTCGCACGTATGATCCTGCGAAGTGGGGCCTCAATCCCGTCAACGGCGGTCTTGCCAACAGTGCAGGTACGGGGCAGACGAAGTTCCAGCAGCGCTATCCGCTTACTCCCGACGGCAGTTTCCCCTTCGCCGAAGTCGACGTATTGCAACTCGGCTTCTATGTGCAGGACAAGTGGACGCCCAGCAACCGCTTCTCGCTGACCTACGGTCTGCGTGTCGACATGCCGATTTTCCTGACCGACTTGCAGGAGAATCCCGCGGTCGCAGCCAACACCTATCGGGATGGCATCAAGATCGACGTCTCGAAATATCCGGGCGTGCATCCGCAGTTCTCGCCGCGCGTGGGCTTCAACTGGAAACCGCTCGAAGACGGTTCGTTGCAGTTGCGCGGCGGTACGGGTCTCTTCACGGGTACGCCTCCCTATGTCTGGATTTCGAATCAGGCGGGTAACAACGGCCGTCTGTTTGGAAGTGTTCCCGAGTATGTCGGCAAGATTGACGGTGTCGCTTATGACAATCGTCATCAGTTGGGCTTTACTGGAAATATACAGCAATACTGGCCAGCATCGGATGAACCCGTGAAGAGCGATATCGCCATTACCGATCCCGATTTCAAGTATCCGATGCTGTGGAAGAGCAACCTTGCGCTCGACTACAAGTGGCGCGGCTGGGTCTTCACGCTCGAAGCGCTCTACACGAAGGATGTCAATGCGATCTACCATGACAACATCGGTATCGAAGTGGCTGAGGGCAAGTCTGTCAATGATGGCGGCAAGGGTCAACGCACTGCCTTCACCGGTAATTATCTGGCGGATAATACCTACAACGTCGTGATGCTCCGCAATACGAACAAGGGCTACTCGTTCTACACCACGCTCCAAATCCAGAAGGAGTTCGTGCAGGGGCCGCTGCGCGGTCTCTACCTCAATGGATCGTATACGATGGGTACGGCGCGCAGCGTGACCGACGGTACGTCGTCGGTGGCTACGTCGGCCTGGAAATATACGCAGAAGGTGGCTGTCAACAGCGAGGAGCTGGGCTATTCGGCCGGCTCGTTCGACGGGCGGCTGCTGTTGAGCGCCTTCTACACGGCACGCTGGGGCAAGCACGGTGCGACCAACTTCGGTCTGGTCTACCAGCGTTACCGTCCTTTCCGCTTCTCCTACTGCTACGGCGGCGACGCCAACGGCGACGGTCAGACGGCCAACGACCTGATCTACGTGCCGGCCAACCGCGACGAAGCGGTCGGCCATCTGGTTTCCGACGGTTTCGCCGACAACAACGGCAACATGGCCGGTGACAAGGATTTCGACGAGGCGCAGGCCTGGGAGAATGCCTGGCAGGCGATGGACAAGTTCATCGAGCAGGACGCCTATCTGAGCAAGCACCGCGGCGAGTACACTAAGCGCAACGGCGCCGTGGCACCCTTCGCCAATCAGCTCGACCTGAGCATTTCGCACGACATCATCGTTCCGCAGCGCAACGGCCGCGAGCACAAGTTGCGATTCAGTTTCAACATTGACAACTTCCTCAACCTGCTCAACCGCAACTGGGGTGTAAGCTACTCGCAGTATCTGGGGACGAACGGTCAGCAGTATCAGTTCTTGTCCGTCACGCAGAAGCCGACGGCGGCCAACGACTATACGCTTCAATACAAGATGACCAACGGATTGAAGGACATCTACGGCAACGACATTTCGCTGGATCGTACCTACAAACCCGATATCGGCTCCTATTGGACGATGCAGTTCGGTATCAAATATATGTTCTAAGCGGAGGAATCCGTCTGCAAACACGAAGGGGCGTCACATCAGTGACGCCCCTTCGTTGTCGTTTCGCTGCGGGATCAGGACTCGGCGGCGGGGAGTTTGAGCAGCAGCTCGCCGATGGCTTCGCGCAGCGTCTCCTTGGGCAATGCCCCGGTAGCCATCTGCGGCATTCCCCGGGCGGGGATGAAGAGCAGCGTGGGGACGGAGCGCACGCCGAAGGCTGCGGCCAGCTCCTGTTCGCAGTCGATGTCGACCTTGTAGATATCCACTTCGCCGGCGTACTCCTCGGAGAGCTCTTCCAGGATCGGTGCGAGCGTGCGGCAGGGGCCGCACCAGGTCGCATAGAAGTCGACGATGGCCGGTCGCGAGCCCAGATAGTGCCATTCGGAGATGGCGGAGTCGAGGTTGGCGATTTTTTCCGAGAATTCGGTTTTGGTCAGTTGCGTGATTGCCATGATTGCGGTTGTTTTGCGGTTATTGTACGGGAACTTCTTCGAGCTCTTCCTGCGGCAGCGGCCGCGTGCAGAAGAACCAGTCGTAACACTGCGTCCCTTCGTCGGGACGGGTCATGCGCTCTTCGGCAGCGGCCGACGATGAGGCGGTGGGTACGATCGCTTCGTCGCCCGGATGCCAGTCGGCGGGCAGCGCCACGTTGAAGCGGTCGACGGTTTGCAGGCCGACGAGCACGCGTTTGATCTCGTCGAAGTTGCGGCCCAGCGCCAGCGGATAGTAGATCACGGCGCGGATCGTGGCGTCGGGGTCGATGAAGAAGACGGCTCGGACGGCCGACGTCGAACTTTCGCCCGGCTGGATCATGCCGTAGAGGTTGGCGACTTTCATCCGCAGATCGGCGATCAGCGGGAAGCGCACCTCGACGTGCTGCATTCCGCGGTAGACGATCTTGTCGCGGATCGTGCGCAGCCATGCGATGTGGCTGTACAGTCCGTCGACCGAGAGTCCGACGAGCTGGCAGTTGAGCGCTTCGAATTCGTCGCTGCGTGCCGCGAAGGTCATGAATTCGGAGGTACAGACGGGCGTGAAGTCCGACGGGTGGCTGAAAAGGATGATCCAGCGTCCGGCATAATCTTCCGGAAAGCGGATCGGGCCTTGCGTAGTGACGGCCTCGAACGACGGGGCCTTGTCGCCGATGCGCGGCAGGGGAGTGGTGTTCAGATTTTCCATATCGTCTCTTTTTTTAACGGTGTGACACGGCGGTCGACCGGAAGAAACTCTCTGGAAGTAGCGAGGAGACCTCAGAAGCGGCGGGTGTAGGCGTGGCAGTAGGGGAGCGTTCCCCGGCGGCGGTAGTAGTCCTGGTGACAGGTTTCGGCGGGCCAGAAGGGGCCGGCCGGCGTCACGCGCGTGGCGACGCGGTAACCTTTGCTGCGGAGCAGGGCGATGAGCCGTTCGGCCACGGCGCGTTGTTCGGGCGAGGTGTAGAAGATTTCGGAGCGGTACTGGTCGCCGATGTCGGGCCCTTGGCGGTCGATCTGCGTAGGGTCGTGGATCTCGAAGAAGAGGCGTGCGAGCGTTTCGTAGGAGACCTTCGACGTATCGAAGGTCACGCGCACCGCTTCGGCGTGTCCCGTGGTATGGCTGCACACCTCCTCGTAGGTAGGGCGGTCGGTGCGGCCGCCGGTGTAACCCGCTTCGACCGAGAGGACGCCGGGCTGTTGTTCCAGCAGGTATTCCACGCCCCAGAAACAACCGCCGGCGAAGATCGCCGTTTCGGTCGTGGCGGCCGCCTCGGAGGAGGTTCGGTCGGACGGCTCCGCGGCCGGCACGAAGTCGAGCGAGAGGGAGTTGACGCAGTGGCGCGTATTCTTGTCGGTAAAGCGTTCACCCGTGAAGACATGCCCCAGATGCGCCCCGCAGCGGGCGCAGGTGATCTCGGTGCGGCGGCCGTCGGCGTCGGGCGTGCGGCGTACCGCACCTGCGATCTCGTCGTCGAAGGCGGGCCAGCCGCACCCCGCATCGAACTTGTCCTCCGAACGGTAGAGCGGCGCGCCGCACTGGCGGCAGCGGTAGAGGCCGCGCTCGCTGTGCTTGTAGTATTTTCCCGTGAAGGGAGCCTCGGGTCCCTTGTCGACGATGATCCGGCGTTCGTCGGGTGTGAGCGGTTTCATGGTTTGTGCATTTACCGTGAGGAGAATTCCCATGAGGGCGATTCCCCCTGCGATGATTCGTTTCATAACGTTCTGTCGGATGTGCAACAATCGCGCCGTGCGCGCCCTACAACAGCGATATTGCGCCTTGCACGGCGTAGAGGACAGCCACGTAGCGCAGCGCCTTGCCCGCGAACATGGCCAGCGTGGTGATCCACACGTTGCTGCGCATGAGTCCCAGCAGGATGGCGATCGCTTCGCCGACGTAGGGCAGGAAAGCGAAAAAGGCGCTCCATGCCCCCTTTCCTGCGAGGAAGCGTCCGGCACGGTCGAGTTGTTTTTCGTCGATGCCGAGGTAGCGGCCGAACCATTCGCGTTTGCCCAGATGACCGATCCAGTAGCAGGTCATGCCGCCTGCGGTGTTGCCCGTGGCGGCTGCCAGCAGGCAGAGTGCGGGGTCGAGTCCCAAGCGGACGAGTACGACCATCACCGCTTCCGAACTGAACGGGACGATGCTCCCCGCCACGAAGGCCGAGAGGAAAAGTCCCCAATAGCCCCAGTCGATGCAGAGCTGCGTGGCCGTGTCCAGAAATCCTTCCATGTCATTCGTCGCTTTGTTGCGGCAGGTCGTCGAGCAGTGCCGTCAGCGAATCGTAGAGCGGCACGCCGTAGCGCCGGCAGGTGATGCGCACGTTGTCGTAGCGGTAGTAGTCGGGGCTGCACGCCACGAACAGCTTGCCCGAACGGGCGTAAAGTCCCATTTCGAGCAGCGAGATCGGCGAGCGGCTGTCGCCCAGCAGATTCATTACGATGAGGTCGGCCGCTTCGAGGTGCGCCAGCTCCCACGCGACCTGATACTCCATTTCGGCCGGCGAGGCATGGAACTCCCGACGGCGGGGGTTGAAGAAGAGCCAGCGGCCGCCGATGCTGTCGCGGAAGCGGGCGACGAGAGCCGCCTGCCAGTCGGAGCTGCGTCCCATGTCGATCGTGCCGGCGAGGAAGACCTTGCGGTACTGCGTCGAGTCGACCGTGTGCGACCGCCAGCGGGGCTGGTATTCGGCTACGTCGTCGGCCGGCGTTTCGGCGGCTCGTATGCCGGTCGGCCGGGAACCGCCGCCGCAGCCGGCGAGCAGTCCGGCCAGCAGGAGGACGAGGAGGGTTGCAGGGCGGTTCATCGGAGCGTGTCGTCGAGCGGCCACGGCCGCAGTTCGTAGAGTTGGTTGCGCAGGCGCGGCGTGAAGCCCGCTTCGCGGATCGCCTGCTGGATGCCTTCGGCGTCGAAGCGGTTGTCGGCGCCGGCCGACGAGACGACGTGCTCCTCGATCATGATCGACCCCATGTCGTTGGCGCCGCTGTGGAGCGCCGCCTGCGCCGTCTGGCGGCCGACGGTGAGCCACGACGCCTGTATGTTGGGGATGTTGTTCAGGATCAGCCGGCTGGCGGCGATGATGCGGATGTATTCCAGCGGCGAGAAATCGGTCGACGTCCCTTCGGCTTCGAGCCGCGTGCCCGTCGAGCGGAAGATCCACGGGATGAAGGCCAGAAAGCCGGGCTTCCCTTTGGGGCAGCGCGCTTGCAGATCGCGGATCGCGAGCAGGTGGTCGACGCGCTGGCGCGGCTGCTCGATGTGGCCGTACATCATCGTGGCCGACGTGGCCAGCCCCAGCGTATGGGCTTCGTGCATCACCGCGAGCCACGACGCCACCGAGGGCTTGGCGGGCGAGATCGCGCGCCGCACGTCGGGGTCGAGGATTTCGGCTCCGGCGCCCGGCAGCGAATCCAGTCCGGCGGCCATGAGCCGGCGCAGCGTTTCGAGCGTCGTCAGACCGCTGATGCGGGCGATGTGGGCCACTTCGGGCGCGCCGAGCGCATGAAGCCGGATCCGGGGGAACATCCGTTTCAGGTCGCGGAACAACTCTTCGTAGAAGTCGATGCCGAGCTGCGGATGCAGCCCGCCCTGCAACAACAGCTGGTCGCCGCCCAGCGCAAGCGTTTGCGCGATCTTTTCGCGGTACTCCTCGCGCGAGGTGACGAAGGCGCGCTGCGTATCGTGGGGCTTGCAGTGGAAATTGCAGAACTTGCAGCCCGAGATGCAGACGTTGGTGATATTGACGTTGCGGTCGATCTGCCACGTCACGACCGTCGGGTCGGCGACCGTCGCACGCCGCACGGCGTCGGCCGCTGCGGCCAGCTCCTGCACGGGCGTGCATTCGTAGAGCGCATAGGCTTCGTCGCGCGTGAGCGGCTCGCGCCGCACGGCCTTGTCGAGTATGCGGTCGGTCGTCATGTCAGCGGCGGCGTTTTACCTGCGGGTTCCGGCGGCCTCGCTGCGGGGTGTCGGTGCGGGGTGCGTCGGGCAGCACCATGTCGAAGTCGAGCTGGCGTTTTTGCAGATCGGCGCGCTTGACGCGGATGCGCACGGCATCGCCCAGCGTGAAGCGCCGGCCCGTCGAGCGGCCCGTCACGGTGTATTCGGCCGGATCGAAGTCGTAGAAATCGTCGTGCATGTCGCGCATGGCCACCAGCCCTTCGATGTGGTTCTCGTCGATCTCGACGAAGATGCCCCACTCGGTGATGCCCGATATGTGGCCGGCGAACTCCTCGCCCAGGCGTGCCTGCATGAACTCCACCATCTTGTATTTGATCGAGGCGCGTTCGGCCTCGGCGGCGATCACTTCGCGTTCCGAGGCGTGCTCGCACAGCGCTTCGAATGTCGCCTTGTCGGTCGTCTTGCCGCCTTCGAGGTAGCGTGCCAGCAGGCGGTGCACCATCATGTCGGGATAGCGGCGGATCGGCGAAGTGAAGTGGGTGTAGTAGGGGAAGGCCAGTCCGTAGTGGCCGATGTTGTCGGTGGTGTAGTAGGCTTTGGCCATCGAACGTACGGCCAGCGTCGTGACGACGTTCTCTTCGGGGCGGCCCTTGACCTTCTGGAAGAGCTTGTTCATCTCCTTGGCGACGGGACGGCCCTCGGAGGCTTTGAAGACGTGCCCGAAGCGCAGGATGAACTGCCGGAAGCTCTGCAACTTGTCGACGTTCGGTTCGTCGTGGACGCGGTAGACCATCGTGCGGCCCGACTTGCGCCCTCTGACCTTGCCGCAGAACTCGGCAACGCGGCGGTTGGCCAGCAGCATGAACTCCTCGATCATCTGGTTGGCCTCCTTCTGTTCCTTGAAATAGACGCCCACCGGCCGGCCCTTCTCGTCGAGCCGGAATTTGGCCTCGGCGCGGTCGAAGCTGATCGCACCGTTGCGGAACCGCTCGCGGCGCATGGCCTGCGCCAGCCGGTTGAGCGTAAGGATCTCTTCGGCGTAGTCGCCCCGGCCGGTCTCGATCACCTGCTGCGCCTCCTCGTAGGCGAAGCGGCGGTCGGAGTAGATCACCGTGCGGCCGAACCACTCGTCGAGGATTTCGAGGTTCTCGTTGAGGGTGAAAACCGCCGAAAAGCAGAGGCTCTCCTCGTGCGGCCGCAGCGAACAGAGTTCGTTGCAGAGCCGTTCGGGCAGCATCGGCACGGTGCGGTCGACCAGATAGACCGACGTGCCGCGCGCTTCGGCTTCGGTGTCGACCACCGAACCCGGCCGCACGTAGTGCGTCACGTCGGCGATATGGACGCCCACCTCCCACACGCCGTCGCGGACTTTGCGGACCGACAGCGCGTCGTCGAAGTCCTTGGCGTCGGCCGGATCGACGGTGAAGGTCACCGTCTGCCGGAAGTCGCGCCGCTCGGCGTAGTCTTTGCAGGTGATGCGCCCGTCGATGGCTTCGGCTGCTGCCTCGACCTCCGGCTCGAAGCGGTAGGGGAGGTCGTATTCGGCCAGAATGGCGTGCATCTCGGTGTCGTTCTCGCCCGCCTTGCCCAGAATGTCGACCAGTTCGCCCACGGGGCTTTTCGAACCGGGCGCCCATTCGGCGATGCGTACGACGACCTTGTCGCCGTTTTTCACGTTCGGGCAGTCGCGCTTGTGGAGGTAGACGTCGACGGGCATCTTGCGCGAGTCGATACGCACGAAGACATTGTGTTCGTTGACTTCGGCCGTGCCGACGTAGCGTTTGCGGCTGCGTTCGACGATCGCGGTGATCTCGCCTTCGGGGGCGTTGGAACCCCGTGCCTTGCGCGTGAGCACCAGTTGCACGCGGTCGCCGTCGAGAGCGTTCAGCGAGTTGCGCGAGTGGATGTAGACCTGCTGCTCCATGCCTTCGACATGCACGAACATCGAGCCGGTATTCAGCATCTCGACCGTGCCTTCGAGTCGGGGCCGCTGGGCGGGGCTCAGGCGGTATTTGTCGCGCGGGCAGCTCTCGATGACGCCCGTTGCGAGCAGTTGTTCGACGATCTGCATCGTCTCGCGGCGGCCCTCCTTGCTTGCGCCGCCCGATGCCGAAGCGAGGTGGCGCAGCGAGAATTTGTTGTCGGGCAGCTGCCGGAACAGTTCCAAGATCAGCGCGGCGCGTTCGTCGCCGTTATGGGTTTGTTTTTTCGTTCTTGTCATTTTTCATTCAACAGTTTGAGGGCCAGCGCCTGCATGAAGGCTATGCCCGTGGTGATGGCCTTCTCGTCGGGCGAGAAGGTCGATGTATGCGGTTTCCCCGACGCCGCGCCGACGCCCAGCCGGTAGAACAGCGACAGATAGCGGTGGGTGTAGAACCCGAAGTCTTCGGCCGTCGTGCGCAGCGGCAGGTCGACGGCCTGCCACCGCTCGGCAGCCAGGCTGCGGGCGAGCGAGGCGAGGGCGGGGGCGTTGACCACGCAGGGATAGCCCCGCCCGATGTCGGCGGCCGTCCGTGTGCCGTACCGGCGGTCGGCGGAGGCGGCGATTTCGCGGATCGCGTCGTAGGAGGCGCAGCGCAGCGCCTCGTCGAAGGTGCGCAGCGTCCCTTCGAGCCGGACGTCGTCGGGGACGACGTTCGTCGCGCCGTCGGCCTCGATGCGGCCGATCGAGAGGACGCGCTCCGGCAGGTTGAGGGCCAGCAGTCCGCCGACGAGTTCGGCGACGGCGGCTACGGGATCGTGCAATTGATTGCGCAGTGCGGCGTGGCCTCCTGTGCCGTGTACGGTGAAGCGCAGTTCGTCGCTCGAAGCCATGTATTTGCCCGCGCGGAATCCGAAGGTGCCCACTTCGAGCGACGGTTCGACGTGCTCGCCTACCACGGCCCGCACGTCGTAGTCGGCGAAAGGCTCTTCGGCCAGCACCAGCGACGCGCCTCCGGGGTTGCACTCCTCGCCCGGCTGGAAGAGCCCGAGAAGCGTCCCTTCGAAGTCGCGCGAACGATTGAACTCCTGCAAGACACCCATCAGCACGGCCGTGTGGACGTCGTGGCCGCAGGCGTGCATCACCCCGTCGTTGAGCGAGCGCCACGCCACGTCGGCCTGTTCGCGGATCGGCAGCGCGTCGATGTCGGCGCGCAGGACGACCGCACGACGAAGATCGCCGCGGCCTTCGATGCGTGCCAGGACGCCCGTGCGGGCGACGGTGCGGTGGGCGATGCCCAGCCCGTCGAGCGTGCGGGCGATGAGGTCGTGCGTCCCGGTCTCGCGGAACGAGAGTTCGGGACGGCGGTGCAGCGCACGGCGGAAAGCGATGATGTCGAGCTCGTCGGCCATGGTCAGAATACCTCCTTGATGATTTGGCGCACGTTCTCGGCGCGGCCCATGGTATAGAAATGGATCATCGGTACGCCGGCGGCTTTCAGCCGGCGGCACTGGTCGACGGCCCACTCCACGCCGATGCGGCGGATCACTTCGGGGCGGTCGGCGTGCGCCCGGACTTCGCTGCGCAGCGCTTCGGGCAGTTCGATGGCGAAGGTTTCGGGGAGCAGCGTGAGCTGCCGCAGCGTCGAGAGGGGTTTCACGCCCGGGATGACCGGCACGTCGATCCCCGCTTCGCGGCAGCGGCCGATGAAGGCCAGGATGCGGTCGGCGTCGTAGCAGATCTGCGTCATGACGTAGTCGGCGCCGGCGTCGACCTTGGCTTTGAGGTGGCGCAGGTCGCTTTCGGCGTCGAGGGCGTCGACGTGTTTTTCGGGATAGCCCGCCACGCCGATCGAGAATTTCGAGTGGTGGCACTCCTCCACTTCGCCGTCGACGAACTCGCCGCGGTTCATCGCCGCGATCTGCCGCACGAGGTCGATGGCGTGGGAGTGCCCCTGCGGATGGGGCATGAAATGGCGTTCGTTGGGGCCGCAGTCGCCGCGCAGCGCCAGCACGTTGTGCAGCCCGAGGAAGTCCATGTCGATGAGCGCGTCCTCGATGTCGTAGCGCGACAGGCCGCCGCAGATCAGGTGCGGCACCACCTCGATGCCGAAGCGGTCGCGGATCGCGGCCGAGATGCCCACCGTGCCGGGACGCCGCCGCATCCGGTGCCACTCGATGTGGCCGTCGGGGGTAAGCGTCTCCTTGATGCTCTCGCGGTGGAAGGTGACGTTGATGAAGGCGGGGTCGAATTCGCGCAGGGCTTCGATCGTGGTGAAGACGCTGCGGGTACCGTCGCCTTTGAGCGGCGGCAGCAATTCGAACGAGAAGCGGGTCGTCTCCCGTGCGGAGGTTTCGCGGATGATATCCAGTACGTTCATGTTCAGACGTTGTTCGGAATGATTTTTTCAACGGTTTCGACTGCCAGTCCGCGCCGTTCGGCGTAGTCGCGCAGCTGTTCGGCGTCGATCTGTCCGACGGAGAAATAGCGGGCATCGGAGAAGAACAACCCGCAGAGCGCTTCGCCGGGCGAGATCATCCAGTTCTCCGTCAGCCGCATGCGGGTCGTCTGTTCGACGGCGAGCAGATCGAAGATCTCGCGTTTGAGCGAGTGGTCGGGCGAGGCGGGGTAGCCGAAGGCCATGCGCCGGCCGCGGTATTCGCCCGCGATGACCTGCTGCGGCGTCGGCGCCTCTGCGGTTTCGTAGCCCCACATCTGCCGCCGCACGAAGCTGTGCACCACTTCGGCGAAGGCTTCGGTGAGGCGGTCGGCGAGCAGCTTGGCCATGATGGCCGAGTAGTCGTCGCCCTCGGAGCGGAACTTGTCGCAAAGCTCTTGCAGGCCGATTCCGGCCGTGAGGGCGAAGGCGCCGATGTAGTCGGTCGCGCCGTCGCGCCGGTCGGCGATGAAGTCGGACAGGCAGAGGTTTTCGGCGCCGCGCGTCTGGTTGCGAAGCATGGGCAGCGTATGGCGGCGTCCCTTCGCATCGGTGAGGAGGATGTCGTCCCCGCGGCTGACGGCGGGGTAGATTCCCACGACGCCTTGCAGCGTGAGGAGCCGTTCGTCGGCGATGCGGTGCAGCAACGCCTGTGCGTCGTCGAAGAGTTTGCGGGCTTCGTCGCCCCGTTCGGGGTGGTCGAAGAGGTCGGGGCAGCGCCCTTTGAGCCCCCATGCGGGGAAGAAGAAGTTCCAGTCGATGAAGGGTTCGACGTCGGCGATGTCGAAGTCGGGGAAGACGAGCCGTCCCGTGTGGGCTGCGGGCGCGATCTGCGATGCGGGACGCGGGCGGCGGTTGCGGCGGGCATCGGCGACGGAGATCAGATCACGCAGCCGTTCGCGGCGCAGGTAGTCGTCGCGCAGCCGTTGCTGGCGGGCCTGCACCTCGGCGACATAGGTTTCGCAATCGGGACCCAGCAGGGCCGCGAGGATGCGGTTGTTCTCGCTCGCGTCGCGCGAGTGGATGACCGGTGCCGCCGTGCAGGGGGCGATCTTCACGGCCGTGTGGAGGTCGGAGGTGGTGGCTCCGCCGATGATGAAGGGGATGTGCAGCGAGCGGCGTTCGGCCTCCTCGACCACGTGGATCATCTCGTCGAGCGACGGGGTGATCAGGCCGCTCAGGCAGATCGCGTCGGCGCCCCATGCGGCCGCTTCGTCGACGATGCGCTGCGCCTCGACCATGACGCCCAGGTCGCGGATCTCGTAGCCGTTGCAGGCCATGACCACCGCGACGATGTTTTTGCCGATGTCGTGGACGTCGCCCTTGACCGTGGCCACGATCACCTTGCCCGCCGAATTTCGGCCGGCGGCATTCTGTTCGATATAGGGGGTGAGCACCCCGACGGCGCGTTTCATCACGCGCGCCGACTTGACGACCTGCGGCAGGAACATCTTGCCCTGGCCGAAGAGTTCGCCCACGCGCGCCATCGCACGCATCAGCAGCCGGTCGATCACCTGCATCGGGTCGCCCAGTTCGCGGTAGGCTTCGAGCGTGTCGGTCTCGATGT
>ERZ839767.2690-NODE-2690-length-22484-cov-4.533684_pt1 | contig 22484 bp, 18 predicted proteins | sample MGYA00519879_ERZ839767 | MGnify/ENA primary metagenome ERZ839767 (study PRJEB31850, sample SAMEA3708852) | human gut metagenome | biome: human gut; feature: human-associated habitat; material: faeces | place: China | collected 2014 ... | reverse complement strand
TAAGATTAAAAATGTGATGAAAAAGGTGGTGCCTCATGCGCCTAATGAGGTGTTGCTCGTTTTAGACGGTTCAACCGGACAAAATGCGTTTGAGCAGGCTAAACAATTTACTTTGGCAACCGAAGTGACAGCTATGGCCGTAACAAAATTGGATGGCACAGCCAAAGGGGGTGTTGTGATTGGTATTTCAGACCAGTTTAAGATTCCTGTCAAATACATTGGATTGGGTGAAGGAATGGAAGATTTGCAGCTGTTCCGTAAAAAAGAGTTTGTTGATTCTTTGTTTGGGGAAGATAAATGAGACGCAATACAGTAGATATCGTAACATTAGGTTGTTCAAAAAATCTGGTTGATTCGGAAAAATTAATCCGTCAGTTGGAAATAAATGGCTATAAGGTTACTCATGATGCGGAAGAACCGAAAGGAGAAATTGCGGTAATTAATACTTGCGGATTTATTGGCGATGCAAAAGAGGAGTCTATCAATACCATATTAGAATTTTGCCAGGCAAAAGAGGAGGGTGATTTAAGGAAACTATATGTAATGGGTTGTTTGTCGGAACGTTACTTAAAGGATTTGGCTGTTGAAATCCCTCAAGTTGATAAGTTCTATGGTAAGTTTAATTGGACTGAATTATTGCAAGATTTAGGTAAGGCATATCATTCTGAAATACAGCAGGAGAGAGCTTTAACAACTCCTTCTCACTATGCATATCTTAAAATTTCTGAGGGATGTGACAGAAAATGTTCCTATTGTGCGATTCCTATTATAACCGGGAAGCATGTATCACGTCCGATGGAAGAGATTCTTGAAGAGGTGAAGTATCTCGTAAAGAAAGGAGTAAAGGAGTTCCAGATTATAGCCCAGGAGTTAACTTATTATGGGATAGACTTATATAAGAAACAAATGTTGCCGGAATTGGTGGAGCGTTTGGCCGATATAGAAGGAGTGGAATGGATTCGTTTACATTACGCATATCCGGCACATTTTCCGGAGGAACTCTTCAGGGTAATGCGTGAGAGAAAAAATGTATGTAAATATATGGATATAGCCTTGCAGCATATCAGTGATAAAATGCTGCAAAAAATGCGAAGACATGTCACCAAAGAGGAAACCTACCAATTGATTCGTCGTTTTAGGGAAGAAGTGCCGGGTATTCATTTGCGTACAACTCTTATGGTAGGGCATCCAGGGGAAGAGGAGGATGATTTTGAAGAGTTGAAAGAATTTGTTAGGCAGGTAAAGTTCGATAGAATGGGGGCTTTTGCATATTCAGAGGAAGAGGGAACCTATGCGGCGGAACATTATGAAGATACGATTCCTGATGAGATAAAACAGCGCCGGTTGGATGAACTGATGGCTATTCAGCAAGATATAGCAGCAGAACTGAGTGAGAAGAAAATTGGGAAAAAATATAAAGTGATAATAGATCGCGTTGAGGGTGATTATTATATCGGACGTACGGAATATGACTCCCCTGAAGTAGACCCGGAGGTGCTTATACCGTGTAGTGAAAAACAATTGTTAATAGGTTCATTTTACGAGGTAAAGATTGTTTCTGCCGATGATTTTGATTTATATGCTTCGGTTCTTTCGTAATCGTGCGTAAGATAGTTGTTAATAATTAAAATTGTAAACCTTGAATAATAAAGAATTTATATCGGAATTGTCTAATCGCTTGAACTATACCAATAAAGATACAATGGAATTAGTGCAAGCTGTAATGACACTTATGATGGAACAATTGCAAGCTGGGAATGTTATTGCGATTCAAGGCTTTGGCTCTTTTGAAGTAAAGAAGAAAATGGAGCGTATATCGGTTAATCCGGTGACGAAAAAACGTTTGCTTGTTCCTCCAAAATTAGTTTTGACTTATAAACCGAGTTCTGTGTTGAAAGAAAAATTAAAAGGAGGTGAATTCTATGAATGAGAAAATAACATTGCAGGACCTTGTAAACTTACTTGTAGAAAGGCAGAATATAACTAAAAAGGACGCAGAAACCTTTGTAAAGGCTATATTTGATTTGATAGAAGAAGTTTTGGAGAGAGAACGAAGTGTGAAGGTGAAAGGCCTTGGTATATTTAAGCTCATAGAAGTGAATACCCGGGAAAGTGTGAACATAAATACCGGAGAGCGTTTTGAAATTCAAGGTCATTCGAAAATATCTTTCTTCCCGGAATCCTCAGTTAAAGATTTAATAAATAAACCTTTTGCCCATTTTGAAGCCGTACCTCTGAATGATGATACGGTATTGGAAGATACGCTAGAATCAACGGATTCTGCTTTAGACGAATTTAATGAAGATTTGGAGAATTCAGAAGATTTAGATGAGCAAAGAGAAATCTCCGATTCACGGAGAAATGCAGAGGCGAAGGGAGGAGAAGCTATCTTGCAATCGGAAGATTCTGTAAATTTGAAAGAACCGGTTTCGGTGGAAAGCACTGAGCAGGAGAGTGGAGAAGCTTTATTACAATCAGAAATTTCAGTAGATTTGGGAGAGTCGGGGGAAACTTCCGATTTGATGGAGAATACAGACAGGGAGAAAGAGGATGCTTCATTGCAATCGGAATATGCTGCAGATTTGGAAATAGCGGAAGATAAAAGTCTGATAGTGAAGCCTGAAAATCAGGAAGAGGATGTAGAGAAAAAGAACATTGAAGATGTTTTGGACAATCCAACAGAAAGTGACAAGACTAAGTCTGAGGAAAAAGAATTAGAAAAGAAAAAAACAGAGATAAGAGTACGTAAAGGATGGTATGTAGCTCTTGTTTTATTGCTTGTTTGTGTATTTATAGGTTATAAATTATATGATAGAAAGGGTGGAGCAGAGGAACCGCTTCAGAAAACAATAGATATTCAAAAGCAAAATCCGGAAAAAGAATTTCAGCAAACTCCATCAGAACAGCCTTTAGATAAGGGTACATTATCAGATAGCATAAGTTCTAGTAGAACAGAAGAAATATCTAAGAAGGAAAGCTCAACTTCTTCCCATATTTTTTCTTCTAAAGAAGAATATGACATGATAGGTACATTGCAAGAACATACTATAAGCAGTGGTGAAACGTTGCGTAAAATCTCATTGAAGTATTACGGAACCAAAGAACTCTATTCTTATATAGTTCGATATAATTCGGATATTATAAAGAACCCTGATAATGTTCCGGTAGGGACAGTTATTAAAATCCCGGAATTAAGACAAAAATAATACTTAAAAAGATGGAAGAAAAAGACCCTCGTCCTTATTTTATTGTCATCATCATTCTTGTTGCTATAGCTTTGATAGGTGTCCTGTTGTTTTTCATGATGCCCGAATTGATAGAACGAATGCTGTTTTAATTACAAATACTCTTAAAATCTAAGTCTTTAGAATCTTTTTTAGTAAATATTAATTGTTTCTGTTAATTATAAACCGTATTTTTGGCCAACAAAAAAGTAGAAGAGACAGTTAATAGGAAGTATTTATTTGTCTTTCGGAAACAGAACTAAAATAAATAATTTAATAAATTATGGCTGAAGCAATTGATATTCGTGAATTAAACGAGCGAATCGAGAAACAAAGTGCATTTGTTACAAACCTGATGACCGGTATGGATCAGGTAATTGTTGGACAAAAACATTTGGTAGAGTCTTTGTTAATTGGCTTATTGTCAGATGGACATGTCTTGTTAGAGGGAGTGCCCGGATTGGCAAAAACATTAGCAATTAAAACATTGGCGTCGTTGATTGATGCCAAATATAGTCGAATACAGTTTACGCCTGACTTATTACCGGCCGATGTGATTGGTACTATGATTTATAGCCAGAAAGAGGAACTATTCATTGCGAATAAAGGTCCTATTTTCGCTAATTTTATATTGGCTGATGAAATTAACCGTGCTCCGGCTAAAGTACAGAGTGCCTTACTTGAAGCTATGCAGGAACGACAGGTTACGTTAAGCAAAGAAACATTTGCATTGCCTGAACCTTTTTTAGTATTAGCTACTCAGAATCCGATAGAACAGGAAGGTACTTATCCTCTTCCTGAAGCTCAGGTAGACCGTTTCATGTTAAAGGTGATTATCGATTATCCGAAGTTGGAAGAAGAAAAGAAAATTATTCGTCAGAATATTTCCGGTGATAAGATAACAGTGCGTCCTATTTTACGTAGTGAAGAAATTCTGGAAGCACGTAACGTTGTTCGCCAAGTATATTTGGATGAAAAGATAGAGCAATATATTGCTGATATTGTTTTTGCTACACGTTATCCTTCTAAATATGGATTGAAAGAATTGGAAGATTTGATTTCATTCGGAGGTTCTCCACGTGCGTCTATTAACTTAGCTTTGGCTGCTCGTGCTTATGCGTTTATCAAACGCCGTGGATATGTAATACCTGAGGATGTTCGCGCTATTGCTCATGATGTTCTGCGTCACCGTATTGGTTTGACTTATGAGGCTGAAGCAAGCAATGTGAATTCGGATGAGATTGTTAGTAAGATTTTGAATAAGGTAGAAGTACCTTAATCTTAATGAATATAAGAGAATGGAAACAAACGAACTTTTGAAACGGGTTCGCCAAATTGAGATAAAGACTCGCGGATTGTCAAGCAATATCTTCGCTGGCCAGTATCATTCGGCGTTTAAAGGCCGTGGAATGGCGTTTTCTGAAGTCCGTGAGTATCAATATGGGGATGATGTCCGGGATATTGATTGGAATGTGACAGCTCGGTTTGATAAACCTTATGTGAAGGTGTTTGAAGAAGAACGCGAGTTAACTGTTATGTTATTGATTGATGTTTCCGCTAGCTTGGATTTTGGTACCATAAAACAAATGAAGAAAGATATGGTAACTGAAATTGCTGCTACATTGGCTTTTTCTGCTATTCAGAATAATGATAAAATTGGAGTTATCTTCTTTTCTGATAAAATAGAAAAGTTTATTCCTCCTAAAAAAGGACGTAAGCACATTCTTTATATTATTAGGGAACTGATTGATTTTAAACCGGAAAGTCAACGTACAGATATAAAGTTAGCTATTGAATATCTGACGAATGTGATAAAGAAGCGCTGTACGGCATTCCTTTTGAGCGATTTTATCATCCAGCAGGATTTTCGTAATGCATTGACTATTGCGAATAGAAAACACGATGTAGTCGCTATTCAAGTCTATGACCGTAGAATTGAAGATTTGCCGAATGTAGGATTAATGAAGGTTCGGGATGCAGAAACGGGGCATATGCAGTATATCGATACATCTTCGTCAGTATTGAGAAGAGTGCATCATGATTGGTGGATAAAGAAGCAGACTCAGTTAAATGAAATCTTTACTAAAAGTAATGTAGATTCTGTTTCTATCCGTACCGATCAGGATTATGTAAAATCGCTATTAAACTTGTTTGCTAAACGAAATTAGTTGATGATGAATAAGAATACATTCTTATATAAAGGATTGAGCTTAGGATTTTTGCTGTGTTTGCTGATTTTTTCGGCCAATGCGCAAAATGTAACAGTGGATGCAAGTATAGATTCATTGCAATTATTTATTGGCCAGCAAGCAAAAATAAAGCTGGAAGTCAGTTATGATGCAAATCAAAAGATGAGGTTACCTGTTTTTAATGATACGATTATAACAGGAGTGGAAGTGGTAGATATAGCGAAGCCCGATACGCAATTTTTAAATGATAAAAAAAGGCTGTTGATAACACAGGAATATACAATAACTTCGTTTGATTCTGCCCTTTATTATTTGCCTCCATTTGAGGTGTTGGTAGATAATAAACCTTATTACTCAAAAAATTTGGCTTTAAATGTACTTTCTGTTCCGGTAGATACGTTGCATCCGGATCAATTCTTTGGTCCGAAAGGTATTATGAAACCTCCTTTTGCATGGGAAGATTGGGAACTGATTACTTGGCTTGCTTTATTATCTATACCTCTCATCATATTGATTATCTATCTTATTGTTAGATATAATGATAATAAACCGATAATAAGGACTATTAAGATAGAGCCTAAATTGCCTCCTCATCAGTTAGCCATGAAAGAGATAGAGCGAATAAAATCGGAGAAAAGTTGGCAGAAGGGAGATTCGAAGGCTTATTATACAGAGCTGACTGATACGATACGTACTTATATTAAGGATCGTTTTGGATTTAATGCTTTGGAGATGACTTCTTCAGAGATTATAGACCGTTTGCTTCAGGAGAAAGACCAAAAGTTGATGGAAGAGTTGAAAACTTTGTTCCAGACTGCCGATTTGGTAAAATTTGCCAAGCATAATCCTATGATTAATGAAAATGACATGAATTTAGTGAATGCCATAGACTTTATTAATCAGACAAAAGTAGAGGTAGACCCGAATATAAAACCACAACCGACAGAAATCACTGTAGAAGAAAAACGTTCTCGTAGGGCTAAGATAGCATTGCTCTCGGCAATAGTTGTTTTATCTATAGCTGTAATAGGTATGTTGATTGTTGTTGTTCGTGATATTTATAATTTATGTTTTTAATAAAGTAAAGGATGATTTTTGCGAATATAGAATATCTGTTTTTACTTCTGTTGCTTATACCTTATATTGTATGGTATATTTTGAAAAGAAGTAAGAATGAGCCGACACTGCAAGTTTCGGATACGCATATGTATACGTATGCTCCAAGGAGTTATAAAATCTATTTGTTGCATGTTCCTTTTGTTTTGAGGATTATTGCATTGATTATGATTATATTGATATTAGCTCGTCCGCAGACAACAGATAATTGGCAAAATACAGAAATCGAGGGTATTGATATTATGTTGGCAGTGGATGTTTCTACCAGTATGTTGGCAGAAGATTTAAAGCCGAACCGTTTGGAAGCAGCAAAACAAGTGGCTGCCGAATTTATAAATGGACGTCCCAATGATAATATAGGTTTGACTATTTTTGCAGGAGAGGCTTTTACGCAATGTCCATTAACAGTAGACCATGCTGTTCTTTTGAATCTATTTAATGGGATAAAGTGTGATATAGCTCAACGTGGTCTGATAGAAGATGGAACGGCTATAGGTATGGGGATTGCTAATGCTGTAACTCGTTTAAAAGACAGTAAGGCTAAATCGAAAGTAATTATACTTTTAACAGATGGTTCAAACAATAGAGGAGACATTTCACCATTGACTGCTGCTGAAATTGCTAAAAGCTTTGGAGTTCGGGTCTATACAATTGGTGTGGGGACAAATGGAACAGCTCCGTATCCGGTACCGACATTAGCCGGGACTCAATATGTAAATATGCCTGTGGAGATTGATGAATCGACTTTAACTCAGATTGCAGGAATTGCTAATGGAAATTATTTCCGAGCTACCAGTAACTCAAAGTTGAAGGAAGTATATGAAGAAATTGATAAACTGGAAAAGACAAAATTGAATGTAAAAGAATTCAGTAAACGTGAAGAGGAATATCAGTTATTTGCATGGATTGCACTCTTTTGTGTGTTAGGTGAAGTGATATTGCGTAATTCGATTTTGAAAAGAATACCTTAAAATTAAAGAGGAGATAGATTATGTTTCGATTTGCAGACCCTACATATTTGTATGCATTGATTATATTACCATTTTTGGCTATATTCTATTTTTATTCCAATTATCGGCGTAGAAGGAATATTCGTAAATATGGAGACCCTGAATTGATGAACGCATTAATGCCGGAGGTTTCTAAATATCGTCCGGACGTTAAATTCTGGATTGTATTTCTGGCGTTCGGATTGATTATTATCATGTTGGCACGTCCTCAATTCGGCTCAAAGATGGAAACTGTAAAAAGAAGTGGAGTAGAAACAGTGATAGCATTAGATATCTCGAATTCGATGCTTGCTCAGGATGTAACTCCAAGTCGATTAGATAAATCTAAGAAACTTATTTCCAGAATGGTTGATGAGTTTACGAATGATAAAGTAGGATTAATTGTTTTTGCGGGTGATGCTTTTACTCAGTTGCCTATAACGAGTGATTATATTTCTGCTAAAATGTTTCTGGAGTCAATAACTCCTTCGTTAATAGCAAGCCAGGGTACGGATATTGGTGGTGCTATTCGTTTGGCAATGAAAAGTTTTACTCCTCAAGAAGGTGTCGGTAGGGCTATTATAGTCATAACAGATGGTGAGAATCATGAAGGAGGAGCGATAGAGGCTGCAAAAGAAGCTGCAGGAAAGGGAATGCAAGTATATGTATTGGGAGTTGGTTCTCCTGACGGTTCTCCAATACCTGTGGAAGGAAGCAACGATTTTCGTAAAGATAGAGACGGTAATGTAATCGTTACTCGTTTGAATGAAGAGATGTGTCAGGAAATAGCTAAAGCCGGTAATGGAGCTTATATCAGAGTGGATAATTCAAATTCTGCACAAAGAGCATTACAAAAAGAAATAGATAAATTAGCAAAGGCTGATGTGGAAAGTACTGTATATACAGAATTTGATGAACAATTTCAGGCAATAGCTTGGATTATATTCTTTTTATTATTGATAGAGATGCTAATACTAGAGAAAAAGAATCCATTGTTTAAGAATATAAAGTTATTTCATTGATGAGGAGAAGACTTATGGTACAAATAAAATATATATTGTTATTGATATTTATGTCATTTGGAGTAACTTCTTTTGCACAAAAGAATGAAAGGGATTACTTACGTAGTGGAAATAAATTATATCAAGATAGCTTGTTTGTAAAGGCCGAAGTGGATTATCGTAAAGCTTTGGATGTGAATCCTGAATCAACTGAAGCTTTATATAATTTAGGTAGTGCATTGATGATGCAGCAGAAAGGCAAAGAGGCCATGGAACAGTTGGATGCAGCTTCTAAGGTGGAGAAGAATAAAATGAAATTGTCGAAAATATATCATAATATGGGAGTTTTGTTACAATCATCGAAGCAATATCCATTGTGTATTGAAGCTTATAAGAAAGCATTACGCAATAATCCGAATGATGATGAAACTCGATATAATTTAGCTTTGGCCCAGAAACTCTTAAAAGATCAGCAGCAAAACAATAATCAGCAACAGAATCAGGATAATAAGGATCAAAATAAAGAGGACGATAAAAAGGATGAGCAAAATAAGGATAAGCAACAACAAGAGCAAAACAAAAAAGACCAAAAAGACCAGCAGCAACAGAATGAGCAACAGAAGGACCAGATGTCAAAGGAGAACGCTCAACAACTGTTGAATGCAGTGATGCAGGATGAAAAAGAAGTGCAAGATAAAGTAAAGAAACAATTGCAGGTTAAAGGTAAGAAATTTGATAAGGATTGGTAATGATGAAAAATGATAAAATGGGTAAGATGAGAAAAATAATCTTTCTATTCGTATGTATGGCAATAGGTGTGAATGCCTATGCTGATGATGTACGTTTTATAGCTTCAGCACCAGATGTTGTGGTAAATGGCGACCAATTTAAATTGACATTTACTATAAATACACAAAAAGTTAAAGATTTTCGGGCTCCGGTTATTAATAATTTTGATGTATTGATGGGGCCAAGTCGCTCTCAGCAAAGCAGTACTCAAATAATAAATGGAAGTTATTCTTCCACGAGCTCAATTACGTATACATATATTTTAATGCCTAAAGAAGAAGGTACTTTTACAATTCCAAGTGCAACCATTGTGGCAGATGGAGAAACCGTAAAATCGAATTCTTTGAAAATAAAGGTATTGCCTCCGGATCAGGCAAATGGTGTAGGAGGAAATGCAGGTTCTTCGAGAGGAGGGGGCGCACAAAATTCATCCACTGCTGCTGGTGGTAAAATAGCTGGTAAGGATTTGTTTATTACAGCTACGGCGAGTAAAACAAATGTTTATGAACAAGAGGCTATTTTATTAACATATAAGGTATATACAGTACTAAATTTGACGGGTTTACTTGGGAAAATGCCGGATTTGAAAGGTTTTCATACACAAGAAGTGGAGTTACCCAGGTCTAAAACTTATTCTCTAGAGCATTATGATGGAAGAAATTATAAAACTGTATTATGGAGTCAATATATCCTTTTTCCACAACAGTCAGGTAAGTTAGAAATTCCTTCCATTACATATGAGGGTACTATTGCCCAACAAATTCATTCGGATGATCCCTTTGATGCCTTTTTTAATGGAGGTTCCAATTATGTCGAAGTAAAAAAGAACATAACCACTCCTAAATTAGTTATCAATGTAAATCCTTTGCCTTCGGGAAAACCTGCAAACTTTTCGGGAGCAGTAGGAGAGTTTTCTATTAATTCATCAATAAACACAACTGAACTTAAAACGAATGATGCGGTGACTATAAAACTTGTAATTTCAGGAACTGGTAATATGAAATTGATTTCAACTCCTGAAGTTGCATTTCCTAAAGATTTTGAAGTCTATGATCCTAAGATAGATAATAAGTTTACTTTAACAAAGAATGGTTTATCAGGGAATAAGGTATTTGAATACTTGGCTATACCACGTCATGCTGGTACTTATAAAATTCCCCCTATAGAATTTTCTTATTTTGACTTGAAAACCAAAAGCTACAAGACTCTTAAAACTGAAGAGTATGAGTTGAAAGTAGCCAAAGGTAAAGGTAATGCAGAGCAAGTCTTGGCAGATTTTACGAATAAGGAGGATTTAAAAGTTCTTGGTAAGGACATTCGTTTTATAAAAATGAATGACGACTCTTTAAAGAACAAAGGAGAATTCTTCTTAGGCTCTGGAGTTTATTATCTATGTTATATTATACCTTTATGTTTACTAATAATATTTATCGTTGTATATAGAAAGCAGGCTGTAGAAAATGCCAATATAGCGAAAGTTCGGACTAAGAAGGCTAATAAAATTGCTACTAAGCGTATGCGACATGCAAATAAATTGCTTTCAGAAAATAAGAAGAATGAATTTTATGATGAAGTCTTGAAGACACTATGGGGATATATTAGTGATAAGTTAAATATACCGGTTTCACAACTTTCAAAAGATAATATAGAAGCTGAATTGTCAAAATACGGTATATCTCAGGAACTTATAGCAAACTTTATAGAGACTTTAAATGAATGTGAATTTGCGCGTTATGCTCCGGGAGATGAAAATAAAGCCATGGATAAGGTTTATACATCTGCCATAGAGGTAATTAGTAAGATGGAAAATCAGATAAAGCATTCATAGTCATTATTAATAGAGTAGGAGATAATTATATGAAAAAGGTCATTATATTTTGTTTTTTAATTGTTTCTGTGGCATATATTTATGCTCAAGGAGACTCGATTGTGGTAGATTCTCAGAAAGTTGAAAACATCTCTCATAGAACGATAGAGATAAATAATGCTTCGTTGACAAAAGCTCAGGCCGATAGTGCATATATTCGTGGTGATTATGCTTCTGCCATTCTTATTTATGAGGATATTTTGGCTAATAAGGGAGAATCTGCAGATATCTACTATAATTTAGGAAATAGTTACTATAAAAATAATAATATAGCAAAAGCTTTATTGAATTTGGAGCGAGCTTTATTATTGAAACCAGGAGATAGTGATATTCGTTTTAATTTAGATTTAGTGAGAAGTAAAACTGTTGATAAAGTAAATCCAGTGAATGAAGTTTTTTTTGTTACATGGTTTAATTCTATAAAAAATAGTCTGGGAGCTGATGAATGGGCCAAAGTTGCCATTTTTTCTTTTGTCACATTTATCGTTTCTTTGATAATATATATTTTTGGAAAGAAATTTATTTTGAAGAAAATAGGCTTTATTGCAGCTGTTATAACTCTTATATTAGTAATCTTAACGAATATATTTGCATACTCTCAGAAGAACCTATTAATGGATAGGAAAAATGCAATAATAATGGTTCCGAGTGTTACAGTGAAGAGTACTCCTAATGAAGGAGGTACAGATTTATTTATTTTACATGAAGGTCATAAAGTTAATATTAGGGATTCTTCAATGAAGGAATGGGTAGAAATTAGATTGGAAGATGGTAATGTTGGCTGGATTCCTCTTTCTGTTATTGAAATAATATGATTATTTTTATTGGTGATTGCTAATGAATAGTTCAGAGAGTTTACTTCTTCAAAACATGAAAGATGCTTTTATAAACATCTGGCTATGGATTCCATTAGCAATCATTGTATTTTATGTTTTGATTAACAATAACTCTTGGAAAAGAATAGTTATTAATTTATTTTCATTTCTATCTATTTTGATATTGAGTATATGGATAGAGCGATTTTGGGGAGAAGAGAAGAATAAATTTATAAGTATATTTTTTGCAATAGGATGTTTTTTGTTTTATCTCATTCAGAGTCGGAAACTTCTATTTTCTATTTTATTGAGTTTTATAGGCCTGTGTGTCTTTTATCAGGATTTAAGTCTAATAAACAAATTAATTCAAGGCTTATTAATATCTGGCGCTATTTTTATATTAAATAGATTCATTACGATTCGTGTATTTAAAGAACGAAAGAGCTATATATCTGTTGAATATACAAAGGGAGGATATCGGGTAGGGGATGTTAATGTACTTATATTATTTTGGTTCTTGACTTTATATTTTGTGCTTATCGTAAGTTTATATAATTTAATAGGATTATAAAATTCAGTACTACATTGAATTTTTGGTATTCTTCTTTAAAAAAGTGTCTTTTTTCTTTGTTAATCTACTATCTTTTATTACATTTATTGCGTGATAATTCTCACGAGTATATAACCTTATAAATTATAATATTATGGATAGAACAATAACATTCAATGAACTTCGTAAAATCAAAGATTCATTACCCAATGGAAGCATGCATAGAATTGCGGATGAGTTGAATTTAGATGTTGAAACTGTTCGCAATTTCTTTGGTGGACAGAATTTTAAAGATGGAAAAAGTGTTGGATTACATCTAGAAGCAGGTCCTGGAGGAGGTATTGTGAAATTAGATGATACCACTGTTTTAGATAGAGCTTTGGAGATTTTGGATGAACTGAAAATTAATTATCAAGAAGAGCAAGAAGAAGTTATAAATTGAGTAATTCTTTTATTTATATATTTTATAGGCAATTCCTTAAAAAGGAATTGCCTTTTTTAATCGATTAAATATTTAAAATGCCATTGAAATGCTAGTTATATTCTATTCTTATAATCATGATTATGTTTAATAATAAATACCCCAAATAACTCTCCTATGGTTTTTAGGAATAAAACATAATGTTTTCATTTCAGTTTATTATAAGAAGACAAAAACAACAAGAGTAGTTTAGCATTCTAAAGATATAAACTACTCTTGTTGTTTTTGTAGAACTAAAAGAAATTATTTACTAACTCCTAAAAGTTCTTTCCAGATTTATCAATTTATGATATCTCAATTATTATTCATGAGCTTTTCAATTTCTTCAAACTCTTTGCCCATATTAAGCTTATAATAAATTGTATATAGCCCATTTAACCATAATTCTTTATTATCTGGTTTTAATTGGCGAGCTTTCTCACAATATGGTTTAGCATTCTCATAGAACTGTTTTATTTTAGCCTGTTCTTCTTGATATTTAGGGTCATTGAGGTCTGAAGTTGCCTTTTCTCCAAATTCTAAAGCTTGTTGGCAATAACTTAGTGCTAAATTAGAATAAGCCTCTGCATAGTTCGGATCTGCTGCAATTGTTTTTTTGTATGCTTCAATTGCGTTATCATAGTCTTTCATATTTTGGTATAGATAGCCTTTTACATATAAATAGAAAGGAGTCTCACCATTCTTTGCAATCATGTTGTTTGCAAACTCTAAAGCTTCACTATATTTACCTGTATTAGAATAATAATCAACTAAATGACCAAAGAAGAATGAGTGATCTGGGAACTTCTCGATTCCTTGTTTTAAGGTATTTAACCAGCTAGTTGTATCGCCTAATGCTTTATAAGCAGTTGCCTCAAATTCAAGTCCATATTGACCATTCTCTTTGTCTCCTGCAGCTAATTGAGAGTATTTTAATGCCTGTTGGTAATTTGCTTTTTGAGCTTCGGGGTTGTCTTGATTTTCCTGAGCCATTTTAATAGCTGCCAATGTAGCATAATATGCAATCATATTAAGGAAGGTGTCTGTAGCCATTAAGTTTTCACTCTCTAACATAGGATTCTTAGCTGAATCAATATACATAGAGAAAAATTTGTATGCTTCAGGGTTTTTATTTTCATTAAAGTAGTATACACCTCCATTTATAAGATTCGGACGTTCTACTTTCATTGTTTCAGAATTAGGTTTTCTGAATTTGATTTTTACTTTGCCTTTTGCATCTGGTATTTGCTCGAGTTCATCACATTTTGTGAAGTATTCGAACATTTTATAGATACTATTATACATTTTAGTTGTATCAAAAGCTTGTTTTAAATAGGCTTTAGTGTTTTCTTCTTCACTAATTTTCTTTTGAACGTATCCTGCTACATTCCAAGTGTTTGCCTCACTTTTTGTTTCATCATTAGTCAATGCTTGATTGATTAAATTCACAGCTTGGTCAAATTTTTTGCTATCTGCTAAGCTTTTAGCTTCTTTAACGGCTTTAACTTGGGCAAAAGTCATGCAAGATACCATTAATAAAGCAACTGAAAATATTACTTTTTTCATGATTTTGGTGGATTAAATGTTACTATTCTAGTTTATTCTTTTTCATTAGATTCTATAGATTCGATAGGCTCTTCATCTTCATTAATTGGTGATTCTTCTTCATTTTCAGAGTTCACTTTACATACCGAAGCTATTTGGTCATTTCTCTTTTCCAGGTTGATTAGTCTCACTCCTTGAGTAGCGCGACCCATAATACGTACATCTGCAACTTTTAGACGGATTGTGATTCCTGATTTATTGATAATCATTAAATCATTATCATCTGTTACAGTCTTTATGGCAACCAATTTTCCTGTTTTTTCAGTGATATTTAGAGTTTTAACTCCTTTTCCACCTCTATTTGTCTTACGATAATCTTCGATATCTGAACGTTTTCCATATCCTTGTTCAGAAACAACCATGATAGATTCGGCATTCATATCTTTAATACAAATCATTCCAATTACCTCATCCATGCCGTCTTCATCAAGGGTCATACCTCTAACTCCTGTTGCTGTACGGCCCATTTCTCGTACAGCACTTTCGTGGAAACGAATGGCCCGCCCGTTACGATTGGCTATAATAATTTCGTTATTTCCATTTGTCATTCTAACGGCTATCACACGGTCATCCTCACGAATGGTTATGGCATTTACTCCGTTTTGTCGTGGACGTGAATATTGTTCCAGACATGTTTTCTTTACGACTCCGTTTTTAGTACAGAATATTAGATAATGACTATTGATGAATTCTGTATCTGTTAGATTTTTAACTCTGACAAAAGCATTTACAGCATCAGATGAGTCAATATTTAAGAGATTCTGGATAGCCCGACCTTTAGAATTTTTGGCACCTTCCGGGATTTCGTATACCTTTAGCCAATAGCATCTACCTTTTTGAGTAAAGAATAACATGGTATTGTGCATGGTAGCCGGATAGATATATTCAACAAAGTCTTCATCACGTGTTTCTGTACCTTTAGCTCCTACTCCACCTCTGTTTTGGGAGCGGAATTCACTTAATGGAGTACGTTTGATATATCCTAAATGAGATATAGTGATTACCATTTCATCATCGGCATAGAAGTCTTCCGGATTAAATTCTTCTGAAGAGTATACAATTTCGGAACGTCTTTCGTCTCCATATTTTTCTTTTACTTCTATCAGTTCATCTTTGATTACCTTTTTGCACAAGTCTTCATTTGAAAGAATTTCTTCGTAATATGAAATCTGTTTCATAAGTTCTTCATATTCAGCATGCAATTGGTCTTGGAGCAAGCCTGTTAATTGGCGGAGACGCATTTCGACAATTGCTCGTGCTTGAATATCTGATAGTTGAAAACGATTCATCAAGTTTTCGATGGCCTCATTCGGTGTTTTTGCCGCACGGATGATGTGTACTACTTCGTCAATATTATCGGAAGCAATGATTAATCCTTCTAAGATATGAGCTCGTTCTTTAGCTTTTTTCAAATCATATTCAGTACGGCGAATAACTACTTCATGACGATGTTCTACAAAGTATTTGATGCAATCTTTTAAATTTAGAGTTTTAGGACGGCCATGAACTAAAGCAATGGTATTAACACCAAAAGATGTTTGCAAAGCCGTCATTTTGTATAGTTTATTGAGGACTACACTTGCATTAGCATCTCGTTTTACGTCAATAACAATACGCATTCCTTCGCGGTCTGATTCATCATTGGCGTTGGAAATACCTTCAATTCTTTTATCATTGACTAAATCTGCAATGTATTTTATTAGCTCTGCCTTATTTACGCCATAAGGTATTTCAGTAACAACTATCTTGTCATGTGTATTACCTGTTTCTATTTCAGCCTTTGCACGCATAACAACGCGTCCTCGACCAGTTTCATAGGCTTCACGTACTCCACTGATTCCATAGATATATCCGCCTGTCGGGAAATCTGGAGCTTTTACATATTGCATTAATCCTTCTATATCTATATCATTATTTTCAATATAGGCTATACAAGCATCAATTACTTCTGATAAATTATGTGTCGGGATGTTCGTGGCCATACCTACAGCTATACCGGATGCTCCGTTGACTAATAAATTCGGGATGCGTGTCGGCATTACGGTCGGTTCTAGCAGTGTGTCGTCAAAGTTGCTTTGGAAATCTACAGTTTCTTTGTATAAATCCTGCATCATTTCTTCACCCAACTTTTTCAAACGTGCTTCTGTATAACGCATAGCAGCTGGGCTGTCTCCATCAACGGAACCAAAATTTCCTTGTCCGTCAACTAATGGATATCGCATTGCCCAATCTTGAGCCATTCTTACTAAAGCACCATATACGGAGGAATCGCCGTGTGGATGGTATTTACCAAGTACTTCACCGACGATTCTGGCTGATTTCTTGTAAGGTTTATCGGATGTGTTTCCAAGTTCCATCATTCCGAAAAGAATTCTTCTATGGACCGGTTTGAAACCATCTCGTACGTCTGGAAGGGCGCGTGCAACAATTACCGACATTGAGTAATCAATGTACGACGTCTTCATTTCCTCTTCGAGGTTAATTTTTATAATTCTGTCTTGTTCAAGCATTTAGAATGAAAATTAATTATACATTATTATCATCTGTAAAAACTATGCTAAATTACAACAAATTTGCGATATGGTGAAGCTTTAAAAGAAAAAAACTCTTAAAAGGCTAAATGATAATTGAACTTGGCAGTTTGTTCATCTTTACGCATAATTAGGAATTGGCATGCTATTTGTTAGGATATTTAAGTAGATTATGATATGTAGCGTAAGCTTTAATACGTATCTTTGCAATGAATGATTAATAAAAGAGAGGATAATAAAGTATGAACAATCAATTTTCACAAAAGGTATCTGATATTCTGGTATATAGTAAGGAAGAGGCTGAACGCTTACGAAATAACTATATAGGGCCTGAACACTTATTGTTGGGGCTAATCAGAGATGGAGAAGGTAAAGCGATTGATCTGTTGTCGAAATTTCATGTAGATTTACAAGATATAAAGAAAGAGATTGAATCGTTATTAGTTGAACAGGATTTTGAAAATCTTGTTTCGAATGATGAATTAGTATTGAATGAATCTGCGGCAAGAGTTCTGAAACTGTGCATTTTAGAAGCTAGATTGTTGAAGAGTAGCATTGCTGATTCTGAGCATATCTTGTTGGCTATATTAAAAGATAAAAAGAATTTAGCTGCTGAGATTCTAGAAAAAAATGACATCAATTATACGAATGTATTTGAACTAATTTCGTTGAAGCCTGACGTTAATTCCGGATTAGGATTTAATGAGGAAGAAGAGGATGATGAACTGAATGATAGAATGTCTTCTGAACGGACTTCTCAACAGGCTCATACTCAACAAACTCAGCAGAAAAAGCCTGCTAATGATACTCCTGTTATTGATAGCTTTGGAGTGGATATGACAAGGGCTGCGGAAGAAGGAAAACTGGACCCGGTGGTTGGACGTGAAAAAGAAATTGAACGTCTGGCACAGATATTGAGTCGTCGTAAAAAGAATAATCCTATACTTATAGGAGAACCGGGAGTTGGTAAATCTGCTATTGTAGAAGGTTTGGCTATTCGAATTGTGGAGAAAAAGGTTTCAAGGATACTGTTTGATAAACGTGTGGTAGCACTTGATATGACGGCAGTTGTGGCTGGGACAAAGTATCGTGGACAGTTTGAAGAGCGCATTCGTTCTATTTTAAATGAAGTGCAGAAAAATCCAAATATCATCCTTTTCATCGATGAAGTCCATACAATTATTGGTGCCGGTTCTGCTCCAGGTTCGATGGATGCTGCAAATATGTTGAAACCTGCTTTGGCCCGTGGAGAAATACAATGTATTGGAGCTACAACTTTGGACGAATTCCGTAAAACCATCGAGAAAGATGGTGCTTTAGACCGTCGTTTCCAGAAGGTTATGGTAGAAGCTACTACTCCGGAAGAGACTTTGCAGATATTGTCTAACATTAAGGGTAAGTATGAAGAACATCATAATGTGACTTATACGGAGGCTGCTATAAAGGCATGTGTCAATTTGACGGAACGTTATATTACCGACCGTTGTTTTCCTGATAAGGCAATAGATGTGTTGGATGAAGCCGGTTCGCGGGTACATCTTATTAATATAAGTGCTCCAAAGGAAATTGAAGAGCAAGAGAAATTGATAGATGAAGCTAAACAGAGGAAGAATGAGGCTGTTAAGCTTCAGAATTATGAGTTAGCTGCAAGCTTTCGCGATAAAGAAAAAGAGCTGACAGCTCAACTGGAAGTCTTGAAGCATGAATGGGAAGAACGCTTGAAGGAAAACAGGGAAATTGTAGACGAAGACCAGGTGGCAGAAGTTGTTTCTATGATGTCCGGAATTCCTGTACAACGTATGGCTCAGGTAGAAGGTGCACGTTTGCAGAATATGAAGGCTGATTTAAAGTCTAAAGTGATAGCGCAAGACGCTGCTATAGAGAAGCTTGTAAAAGCTGTACAACGGAGTCGCGTAGGCTTGAAAGACCCTAACCGACCGATTGGTACCTTTATGTTCTTGGGTCCTACCGGAGTTGGTAAAACATTGTTAGCTAAAGAATTGGCTGAGTATATGTTTGGCTCTACCGATGCGCTTATTCGTATTGATATGAGCGAGTATATGGATAAATTTACAGTTTCTCGTCTGGTCGGTGCTCCTCCGGGATATGTAGGATATGAAGAAGGCGGACAGTTGACAGAGAAAGTACGACGTCATCCTTATTCGATTGTATTGCTTGATGAGCTGGAAAAGGCTCATTCTGACGTATATAATATCTTGCTACAGGTAATGGATGAAGGCCGATTGACCGACAGTTATGGGCGGACAGTTGATTTTAGAAATACAATTATTATAATGACTTCTAACGTGGGAACACGTCAGGTTAAGGAGTTGGGACGCGGAATTGGTTTTACCAGCCAAAGTTCTGCAGGCGAGGCTGAGAATTCAAGAAGCATTATTCAGAAAGCTTTAAATAAATCCTTTGCTCCGGAGTTTATTAACCGTATTGATGAAATCATCACCTTTGACCCGTTAACGATGGATGCTATCAGTCAAATTGTGGATTTGGAACTGCAGAGTGTTGTAAAACGTTTAGAAGCAATTGGTTACAAATTATTAGTGTCGGATAAAGCGAAGAACTTTGTAGCCTCTAAAGGATATGATATGCAGTATGGCGCTCGTCCGTTGAAACGTTCTGTACAGACCTATGTAGAAGATGGCATTGCAGAATTGCTTGTGAATGGCAATCTGTCCGAGAATGCCACTATTCAGGTCGATGTAGATGAGGTAAACGAAGGTAAATTGACGTTTTCTGTAGTAGAAAACAAACTGTAAGCTAAATAAACTATATTTTTCAGACAAAATGTCAGGCAATTCTTTGTCTGGCATTTTTTTTGCGCTATAACTGCCAAAACGAATTATTAAACTAAAACTATTTATAAAGTTATGCAAAAAGGAAATATTGGGGTTACTACCGAGAACATCTTCCCTGTTATAAAAAAGTTCTTGTATAGCGATCATGAAATCTTTCTTCGTGAGCTGGTTTCTAATGCGATTGATGCTACTCAGAAGTTGAAAACCTTGGCTTCTAAAGGCGATTTTAAGGAGGAACTTGGAGACTTAACTATCAAAGTCAGTTTAGGCAAAGATACGATAACCATTTCGGATAGAGGTATTGGTCTTACTGCCGAAGAAATAGATAAGTATATAAACCAGATTGCTTTTTCAGGAGCAAATGATTTCTTGGAAAAATATAAGGATGACGCCAATGCAATTATCGGACATTTTGGCTTGGGCTTTTACTCAGCCTTTATGGTGGCTAAAAAAGTAGAAATAATTACGAAATCTTATCAAGAAGGCTCCAAGGCTGTAAAATGGACATGTGATGGAAGTCCTGAATTTACCATTGAAGATACTGAAAGAACTGACCGTGGTTCGGATATCATTCTTTATATCGATGACGATTGCAAAGAATTCCTTGAGGAAGGACGTATTTCTTCTTTGTTGACCAAATATTGTCGTTTCTTGCCTATTCCGGTAGCTTTTGGAAAAAAGAAGGAATGGAAAGATGGAAAACAGGTTGAAACTGAAGAAGATAATGTAATCAATGATACCACTCCTTTGTGGACTCGGAAACCTGCTGAGCTAAAAGATGAGGATTATAAAAAGTTCTATAGTGAGTTATATCCTATGTCGGATGAGCCTCTTTTCTGGATACATTTAAATGTGGATTATCCGTTTAATTTGACCGGTATACTCTATTTTCCCAAAATAAAGAGTAATATTGATTTGCAGAAAAATAAGATTCAACTTTATTGTAATCAGGTATATGTAACGGATTCAGTAGAAGGAATTGTTCCTGATTTCTTGACTTTGATGCATGGTGTGATTGATTCTCCGGACATTCCGTTGAATGTTTCCCGTTCATACTTGCAAAGTGATTCGAATGTGAAGAAGATTTCAACCTATATATCTAAAAAAGTTTCAGACCGTTTGCAGGCTATCTTTAAGAATGACCGTCCGGATTTTGAGGCTAAATGGGATGATTTGAAAATCTTTATTCATTATGGAATGCTTACTCAGGAGGATTTTTACGATAAAGCCAATAAATTCTCTTTGTTTAAAGATACGGACTCCAAGTACTATACTTACGATGAATACAAGACTTTAATAAAAGATAATCAAACGGATAAGGATGATTCTTTGATTTATTTGTATGCCAATAATAAAGAAGAACAGTATAGCTACATTGAGGCTGCCAAAAATAAAGGATACAACGTATTGTTGATGGATGGTCAATTGGATGTTGCGTTAATCAGTATGTTGGAACAGAAGTTTGAGAAATCTCGTTTTACTCGTGTAGACAGCGATACTGTAGACCGTCTTATTGTAAAAGAAGAGCCTAAAGAAACGGCTTTGGAAGCTGAGAAGCGAGGAATTCTTTCTTCGGTATTCCGCAGTCAGTTGCCACAAATCGAAAAGGTGGAGTTTCATGTGGACGCCCAATCATTGGGTGAAACCGCTAATCCTATCTTAATTACTCAAAGCGAGTATATGAGAAGAATGAAAGAAATGGCTAACATCCAGGCAGGTATGAGTTTTTACGGAGAGATGCCGAATATGTTTAATCTCGTAGTTAACGTAGACCATCGATTGATAAAAGAGGTATTGAACGATTCTGAGCAAAAATGCAATACAGCTCTGGCTCCGATTGACGAAGAAATACAAACGTTAGAAAAACGTCATGAAGAGTTGCATAAAAGCAAAGAAGGTAAGAAAGAAGAAGAAATACCGACAGCCGAAAAGGATGAACTGAATGAAGTGGAAAAGAAAATAGCAGACCGTAAATCGGATAAAGAGGCTGTTCTAAGTGAATATGCCGCAAAGAATAAGATGATTCGTCAATTGGTTGATTTGGCTTTATTGCAAAACAACATGTTGAGAGGGGAAGCTTTGAATAACTTCATTAAACGAAGTATCGAGTTAATTTAGTTCATTATTTTTATATATCCATATAATTGCGGGCTTGGACTTTTATCAATAGAGTTCAAGCCCGTATTGTTTTTGTGTTAAATGAGGTAGGTTCAAAGCTTTCAATCTGTTTTTGCCGGACACGGCAATAAAATTGGTTTGGGAAATGGTTCATATATGGGTTCCATTAAGAAGGAAGATTAGTAATGTTGATAGGGAAAGGTTAGTAATGTAGGAAGAATAGTAATGTTGATTGGTGGAGGATACTGGAGCGGGATTTAGAAGATTGGAAATCACAAAATCATCCATTTCATCGAGAGTTTTAAGCATAAAAAAAGTTCTTGGAATCAACTAAGATTCAAGAACTTCTTTTTTTTGTGACCCCGACAGGATTCAAACCTGTAACCTTCTGATCCGTAGTCAGATGCTCTATTCAGT
>ERZ839767.2677-NODE-2677-length-22565-cov-6.511506_pt1 | contig 22565 bp, 20 predicted proteins | sample MGYA00519879_ERZ839767 | MGnify/ENA primary metagenome ERZ839767 (study PRJEB31850, sample SAMEA3708852) | human gut metagenome | biome: human gut; feature: human-associated habitat; material: faeces | place: China | collected 2014 ... | reverse complement strand
CTGACCCAACCTTTGTTAACCTTAAATCTAATACTATGAAAAACACGATGCAAAGGTAGGGAGTTTCGTCTTTCCGGCAAAATATCCGGCTTTTAATATCGAAAAAACGGCTTTTTCTTGATTTATATCAATACGGAGTGCTTTTTTGTGCTAACTTTGTTGGACAAGAACAAATATATGATACAAGAATGCTCTGTAGACAATGGATTTGGTTGAAAAGGTTCAGGCATCGGCGCGGATACGGTGTGCATTCTCCCTTTGCGTTCGACTTCCTGACGTATGTGGTGTATGAGCGTGGGGAATATTACGCCTATCGGGAACTGAAGAAACGTTATCCCGTGGTTTGCCTGTGCGGGGGCTTGCATCGGTTGAAATGCCGCAAGTTTCTTTTTCGTCTGTCCAATTACGTGCATCCCTCGCTGATCCGGATATATGGGCACGTGAAAGAGGCGGAAACGGCTTACTTGGCAGCGGGATGCCGTTCGGCCGCGGTATGCCAGGACTTGTTTTGGAAGGTGAGGGTACGGGAGAACGGAGGTTTCGTGCGGCAGAAGGAACTGATGATCGTGGGGAGGGGGATTGCGCCCCGGCATTGGACGGCTGTGGTTTCGCGTCCGTCGACAAGGTGTTCGGTGTGCCTCCTTTTCGGCATACGGGCTTCAAAAGCGGCTTTGCGGGCGTGGAACGACGTGAAACGCTTGCCGGAAGCCGTCGTGACTTTCGATCTCTACGACTACGGTCTTGTGTTTTATGACCGTTCCAAGCAACGGCAAGATTATATTGTGAATTTTTAAATATACGGAAGGATGAAGAAAAGTAGAGTATATACCCGTACGGGCGACGGGGGAATGACCAGCCTGAGCGGAGGCGTGCGGGTGTCCAAGACGGATGTCCGCGTGGAAGCGTATGGGATGGTGGATGAATTGAATGCCCACATCGGCGAATTGATTACTTATTTGGAACGTGAGGAAGACCGCAAGTTCCTGACAGGCATCCAATGTGACTTGTTCACGATAGGAGCCTATCTGGCTACGGAGCCCTCACATGCGGAAAAGCTTGGCCGGGAGGTGGTGACGGAAGAAGACGTGACGCGTCTGGAGCAAGCCATAGATGAGGCGGAAGACGGGCTTCCCGGATGGCGGGGATTCGTGCTTCCCGGCGGCTCCCGGGGGGCGGCCGTGTGCCATGTCTGCCGTACCGTGTGCCGCAGGGCGGAGCGGCGTATCCTGGAACTGTCCGGAAGTGCGCCGGTGATGCCGGAGGTTTGTGCGTATGTCAACCGCTTGTCCGATTATCTGTTTGTGTTGTCCCGTAAAATGCTATTTATTGAGGGGAAAGATGAAATTGTGTGGAAGAAACGTTGATGGTATCGAAAATATTATTATTTTTGCGCACAAAATAGAAAAACGAAGTTGTTATAAATATTAAGGACTATGTATTGGACACTGGAATTGGCTTCAAAGTTAGAAGATGCGCCATGGCCTGCCACCAAGGATGAACTGATTGATTATGCGATGCGTTCTGGCGCTCCCTTGGAAGTGATCGAGAATCTGCAAGAAATAGAGGATGAAGGCGAAATATATGAGACGATAGAAGATGTTTGGCCGGACTATCCGACGAAGGAGGATTTTCTTTTCAACGAGGACGAGTATTGATGTGCGTCGGACTTGGAAATACGGAAAACCTGAAATGATTACTGGAGCGGGTGTAAGTGTGCATCCGCTCCATTGTTTTACCTGAAACCGCGATTTTCGTGCGATGCCGGACAATAAAAAGAAAAAGATTCTGTTTTCTTAAAGTACAACGGTTGTAGAGACAGTGAGGACAAAGGGAAAACTGATAGGGTTTATCTTGATATTGAGCTTGTTGCCCCGGTGGGTCAAGGCTCAGTACGACCCGTCTTTTGTCAATTATTGGGCCATGACGCCCTTTTATAACCCCGCAGCGACGGGACAGTCTCCCATGCTGAACTTTCAAGGAGCTTACAGCATGCAGATGACTGGTTTTGAAAACGCCCCCGCCGTAATGTTTGCTTACGTGGATCTGCCGTTGTTTTTCATCAGCGCGAGGCACGGTGCCGGAGTGGGGTTCACCAACGACCAGATCGGTCTGTTCAAACACCAGAAGTTTTTTCTGCAATATGCTTACCATCAGCCTTTGTGGGGAGGCAAACTGAGCGGAGGTATCCATTTGTCCATGCTCAGTGAGACGTTCGACGGGGGAGAGTTGGATTTGGGAGAGTCCGGCGACCCTGCTTTCCCTACGGCTGAGGCCAACGGGGCCGGTTTCGATATGAATTTCGGCGTCCAGTATGCCCGTAAGTCGTGGTACGCCGGTTTTGCCATGATGCACTGTACCTCGCCGACCGTCACGTTGGGAGAGGAAAAAGTGAACGAATTTAAGGTCTCTCCTTCTTATTATTTGACGGGCGGGTACAATATACGGCTTAAAAGTCCGTTATATACCATACATACGACCGCCATGCTGCGTTCCGATGCCGTGGGTTTCCGGGCGGATATGACGGGACGCATCGCTTATCATGGCAGCAAGCATGAGTTGTACGGCGGGGTGTCGTACAGTCCGATGAATTCGGTCAGTTTCCTCTTCGGCGGAGACTTTCATGGCATCAATCTCGGTTATGCGTACGAAATGTACACGGCCGGCATCGGGGCATTGAACGGCAGTCATGAGATCATCATCGGCTATAAGACGGAGTTGAATCTGTTCAAGAAAGGAAAGAATAAACATAAAAGCGTAAGAATATTATAATAATGAATATGAAGTGTTGTGGGTTGATATGGGGCATAATGGCAGGTCTGGCGTTCAGTGCTTGTCTGGGTCCCCGTTCGGCATCCACCGCCACGGGTGGAGAAGTGACCGGTGTCGGGGGAACGGCCTACAGTGAACCGGCTCCTTACGGGATGGTTTTCGTGAAGAAAGGTTCATTGAAAATCGGTACGGAAGAAACCGATTCGTTGTGGGGAATGACCATTCCTACCCGGGAAATTTCGGTCGACGGCTTCTGGATGGACGCGAATGAAGTGTCGAATGCCAAATATCGCCAGTTTGTCTTTTGGGTGCGCGACTCTATTATCCGCGAACGCCTGGCCGATCCGGCATACGCAGGCGACGAGACCTACAAGATAGAGGAGGACAAGTTCGGGAATCCTGTGACTCCTTATCTGAACTGGAAAAAGCCGATACCCTGGAAACGCCCGAACGAAGATGAGTTGAGAGCCATAGAAAGTGTGTACGTGACGAATCCGGCCACGGGGGAGCGGATGTTGGATGCGCGCCAGATGAATTACCGTTATGAGGTGTTCGATTATACCGCTGCCGCTTTGCGCAAGCACCGTCTGAATCCGGATGAACGCAACCTGAATACCGACCATGCCGTGGATGCGGACGAAGTGGTCATGATTTCCAAAGATACAGCTTACATCGACGACGAAGGGCGTATCGTGCGTGAAACCATCACCCGCCCGCTTTCGGGACTGCATGATTTCCTGAATACTTATATCGTGAATATTTATCCGGATACGACGTGTTGGGTGAACGATTTTTCCAATGCGGAAAACGAACGCTACATGTTGCAATACTTCTCCAATCCGGCTTATAACGATTATCCGGTGGTCGGTGTGACCTGGGAACAGGCCAATGCTTTCTGCGATTGGCGTACGGAGTTCCTGAAACGTGGCTTGGGAGCCGCAGCCAGTCAGATACAGCCTTACCGTTTGCCGACAGAGGTGGAATGGGAATTTGCCGCACGTGGTCCCGAAGGAGCCTTGTTCCCGTGGGAGACAAAAGGGGTGAAAAGCGAGAAAGACTGTTATTATGCCAACTTTAAACCCGACCGTGGGGACTATACGGACGACGGGAGCTTGATAACCTCCAAATGCGGTTCCTATTCGGCCAATTCCAACGGTTTGTTCGACATGGCGGGAAATGTGGCGGAATGGACGAGTACGGTGTACACCGAATCGGGTGTGGACGGCATGAGCGACATGAATCCGGAACTGAAATACAATGCCGCGAAAGAAGATCCTTATCGCCTGAAGAAGAAGTCGGTGAGGGGCGGTTCGTGGAAAGACCCGGAATCCATGATACGTTCCGTATGGCGTTCATACGAATATCAAAACCAACCGCGTTCGTACATCGGTTTCCGTTGTGTACGTTCTGTATCGGGGACAACCAATAAACGTAAATAAAAAGATTAAAGAGGTAAAAATATGGCTAAGAATAGAAAAAACATAATTATCCGTATTCAGGATTGGATTGAGTCGGTGCCCGGACAGACATTCCTGAATTATGCGTACAGTTGGGGAGCGGCCGTGGTTATTCTTGGAGCTTTGTTCAAACTGACTCATATTCCCGGGGCCAATGCGATGTTGTTCATCGGTATGGGGACGGAGGTTCTGGTGTTTTTCATCTCCGGTTTCGACCGTCCGGCAGAACTGAAGCGCGATGAAGACCGGGTGAGTCTGGCTTCGGATGAAGAGGATTGGGACGAAGAGGCTGTCGGCGAAAAGGAAGCCGGGAACCTTCCTGAGGTTGCGCAAGGTGGAGTGGCCCAACCGGTTGTGTCCGGTGGAGGGGTATCCCAGCCCATAGTCGTGGGAGGGCCGGTCGTAGTCGGAGGAAATGGAGGCATCCCTCTTTCCGGGGCAGCGGCTACTGTAAATCCGGACGTGTCTGGCGCAGCAGGCGGCGGAACACAAGGCGTGCAGGGCAGCGTGGGGCAGCAGGCGTTGGATATAAAGGCTTTGGCCGATATGGTGAATGCTTCCAACGCAGAACTTTTTGCGAAAGTGCTTGAAGATGCCCGTAACGCTTCTACTCCCGAAATGAAGGAGGCGGCTGAAAATTATGTGGAAGAGCTGAAGACGTTGACCGAAACCTTGGCGCGTGTGTCCGAACAGGCTGAACACATGACGCGTGATGCCAAGGAGATGGATAATCTGAACCGTACGCTGACGGGCATCAATACGATATACGAGATGCAGTTGAAGAGTATCAGTACGCAGGTGGGCACGATAGACCAAATCAATGAACAGACCCGCAAGATGGCGCGTCAGATAGAAGAATTGAACGGCATTTACAACCGTATGATTCAGGCCTTGACGGTGAACATGAAGCATACGCCGGGCGGTTCGATAACAGAATAAACGGATTAATCAGAAAGGAATACGAAATGGCATCCCAGCAAAATAGAATGTCTCCGCGTCAGAAGATGATCAACCTCATGTATGTGGTGCTGATGGCTATGTTGGCCCTGAACGTGTCTTCCGACGTGTTGAACGGTTTTTCATTGGTGGAAGACAGCCTTCTGCGGACTACGGCGAACGCTTCTGCGTCCAACGAAGCCCTTTATAAGGATTTGCAGGGACAGATGGAGGCCAATCCGGCCAAAGTGAAGGAATGGTTCGACAAGGCACAGTATGTGAAGAAAATCTCAGACTCCTTATATAATTATGCGGAAGCCCTGAAGGTCAGTATCGTGAAGCAGGCGGACGGGGAAGACGGCGACGTGAAAGACGTGCAGAACAAGGAGGATCTGGAGGCGGCTTCCCATGTGATGTTGGCACCGCGCCGAGGAGAAGGACAGAGGTTGTTCGCGGCCATCAACAGTTTTCGTGAAAGCATCGTCGGCATGTTGACAGACGAGACGCAGAAGAAAATCATTGCGGACAACCTGAGTACGGAGGTTCCGAACAAGGCCGGTACTTTAGGGAAGAATTGGCAGGAGTATATGTTTGAGAATACGCCGGTGGCTGCGGCCGTCACTTTGCTTTCCAAATTGCAGAGCGATGTGCGGTATGCCGAAGGAGAGGTGCTTCATGCCTTGGTGGCCAATATAGACATGAAAGACTTGCGTGTGAACGAGTTGAATGCGTTTGTGATACCGGCTTCACGTACGGTGGTACAAGGCGGGAAATTCAGTGCCCAGATCATCATGGCTGCCGTGGATACGACCCAACGTCCGACGGTATATGTCAACGGACGGCAAATCACTTCACCGGGCGGGTTGTATGAGACGGTTTGCAGTAGTACGGGCGATTATACGCTGAAAGGTTATATCGAGATGATGGACGGGCGTGGCCAGATGGTGCGCAGGGACTTCTCTCAGCCTTACACCGTGGTGGCTCCTTCGGCTACGGTGTCGGCAGACTTGATGAATGTGTTGTATGCCGGATATGAGAACCCCATGAGCGTGTCTATTCCCGGGGTTCCGGCCAATAAGGTGGTGGCTTCCATGAGCGGAGGAGTGTTGCAGCCCACAGGGGCGGGCAAATATATAGCCCGACCGGCAGAAGTGGGCAAAGATGCCGTGATTACGGTCAATGCCAATATGGAGGGACGTATGCAGAAGATGGGACAGTTTGCCTTTCGTGTGCGTAAGTTGCCCGACCCGTCGGCTTATATAGAGTATGCGGCGGAAGGCGGCAGCAACCGTTTCCGTGGCGGGCGTTTGTCCAAACAAGTGTTGATGGGAACGAAAGGCATCGGCGCAGCTATTGACGACGGACTTTTGAATATAGAGTTCCGGGTGCAAGGGTTCGAGACGGTGTTTTTCGACAATATGGGTAATGCCGTACCGGCGGTGTCGAACAGCGCGTCTTTCACTGAACAGCAACGTTCGATGTTCCGTTCGTTGGGACGTGGAAAACGGTTCTATATTTCCCGTATAAGAGCCGTAGGCCCCGACGGGGCGGAGCGGACGCTCGACGGCTCTATGGAAGTGATTGTCAACTAATGAATGGATGGAAATGAAGACTATGAGTAAAAATAAGATAAGGATGAAACGTCTGTTTTTTGTTTTGTTAGGAGTTGCCCTGTACGTGCAGGCGGAGGCGCAGCCGGCTCGCCGCAGGGTGAAACCCAATGATGCAGACAAGGCCGAGAAAACCGTAGACCGTGCCAGTTTGCAGTTCCCCGTGGCGGTGGAAGTGCCTGAGGACGTGGTGTGGCGTCGCGATGTGTATCGTCAGTTGGATCTGACGCTGGACAAGAATGCCCCCCTATATTATCCGGTGGAGCCTTCCGCAGGCCAGATAAATCTGTTTACGTATCTGTTCGATTTATTGCTGACGGGAAAGATTACGGCATACCAATATAAACTGGACGGTAACGAGTCTTTTACTTCGCGCGATAAGGTGGACGTGAAAGAATTGTTAGAGCGTTATCATATATATTACGAGGAGCAGAACGGGCGTCCCCGTGTGAATGCCAGCGATATTCCCTCGGCTGAAGTTTCCCGTTATTATATAAAGGAGAGCTCTTATTTCGACCAAAGGACCTCGACGTTCCGTACGAAAGTCACGGCCTTATGCCCAGTGCTTATGCGCGGAGATGATTTTGGCGGAGAGGCTACCCCATATCCTTTGTTCTGGCTCAAATATGATGATATCAGTACGTATTTGGCCCGTCACACGATGATGGCAAGCAATTATAACAACGTGACGAACATGACGGCGGCAGATTATTTCTCCATGAATCTGTATGACGGAAAGATTTATAAGACGAACAACATGCAGGGGAAGGTGCTGGCTAACTATTGTAAGACGGACAGTGCCATGGCCAACGAACAGAAGCGGATAGAGAAACAACTTTCCGACTTTGAAAAACATGTTTGGGGGCATGACGACTCGGTGGCTGTAGATTCAACGGCAGCCAAGGAGGCTGTAGAAACGAAAAAGGAGAAAGCTTCCCGAACTACACGTAATTCGCGTCGTGCTTCGGCATCGTCGGACGACTCGAAAAAGGCAAAGGCAGAAAAGACTAAGGTTTCCAAAACGCGTAGGGGGAGTTCCGGAGGGGGAGGAGCCTCCACGCCCAGAGTGACCGTACGCAGACAACGTAGATAATAAAAAAGAGATATATTTTCGGAAAAAGTTGAAAGTACGGCAAACAGTTGCTATCTTTGTTTTTCGATAAGAAATAAAAAGCAAACTTCTATGAAGAAATTAAGTGCAGTATTGATGTGTATGGTGGCGTTTTTATGGGCGGCACCTGCCAATGCGCAGTTCAAGTGGGGACTTGAAGGCGGTGTGAACTTGAGTAAGGCAAGTATAAAAGGTGACGGGGGCTTGTTCGATGCTTCCAATCGTACGGGATGGTTCGTCGGACCGAAAGTGCAGATGACCATGCCGGTCATCGGTTTGGGTATCGATGCTTCCCTTCTCTACTCCCAGAAGTACATGAAGATGGACTTTTCAGGTGAAGTAGACGGGGAGAATGTCAACGGGAGTACGCCTAACAAATCCATGCCTTACGTGGAGATCCCCATTAATTTAAGGTATAATTTTGGCTTTAGCAGTCTGGTCGGCGTTTATTTGGCTACAGGTCCGCAATACAACTGGTATCTGGGGAGCCGTAATTTAAAGTATGCCGGTGAAAGTATCGGAAGTTTGGAACGCTCTACGTTCAGTTGGAATGTGGGAGCCGGTGTGACACTGCTTAGCCATTTGCAAGTAGGTGTGACTTACAATATCGCCATGGGTGAGACTGGAAAATTAGGCGGTGTGGGCGATGTCATAAAAGAGTTTGACGTAAAGAACAACACATGGCAAGTTCGTTTGGCTTACTTGTTTTAATGTAGTCCGATAGAAAAATGGAATAAACGGAAGCCGTCTGCATGAAGCGGACGGCTTTCCTTTTGTCTGTTAGCTTCTTTTGTCGTATTTTTGTAACGCATTAAAATCCGTCCGTATGAAGTTTGTAGATGTCATTCTTCCTCTTCCCTTGCCGGCGGCTTATACATACGCTTTGCCCGAAGAGCGGCAAGAGGCGGTACGGCCGGGTAGTAGGGTTATCGTGCCGTTTGGAGCCAAAAAGTTTTATACGGCTATTGTGGTTGACGTTCACGGGCGGCAGCCGCAAGGTTATGCCGTGAAGACCGTGTGGGAGGTACTTGATTCGGCTCCCGTTTTACTTCCGGTGCAGTTGGATTTTTGGAGATGGTTGGCAGACTATTACCTTTGTGCCGTAGGGGATGTGTATAAGGCTGCCCTGCCGTCCGGTATGAAACTGGAAAGCGAGAGCAAGGTGGTGGTAAACAGTGAATATGCGGGAAATGCCGTATTGTCGGAACGGGAGCAACGGGTCGTTACTTGGGTTTCGAGGCGTTCCGAACTGACCGTGACGCAACTTCAAAAAGAATGTGAGGATTTTCGGGTGTTGCGGGTGGTAAGGTCTTTGATGGACAAGGGTGTCCTTGCCATGAAAGAGGAAGTCAAACGCAGCTATAAGCCACGTACGGAAGTGCATGTGCGCTTATCGGAAACCTATTTTGATGAGGACAAACTTCATGAATTGCTTGACGGTTTAGGAAGAGCACCCAAACAACAGTCCCTTTTATTAAAGTATTTAGAACTGGCAGGTGCCGGAACGGCTTTCCGGTTGCGTAATCCGAAGATGCTGGCGGAAGTGGGACGGAAAGCCCTGATAGAAGCTGTCGGTGGCAGTCTAGCGATTTGCCGTGCTTTGGAAGAGAAGGGCGTATTGGAGGCCTATCCATACGAGATAGGCCGTTTGGCGCATACGGAGGTCACCGAAACGATAGGTGTTTCTCCTTTGAGCGAGGCACAGGCACGGGCGTTCCGGGAGCTGGAAGAAGCTTTTGCCCGTCATCCGGTATGCCTGCTTCACGGAGTGACATCGAGCGGGAAGACCGAGGTTTACATTCATCTGATTCGTCAGATGATAGCCGAAGGGAAACAGGTGCTTTACTTGGTGCCGGAGATTGTGCTGACCACCCAGTTGACGGACAGGTTATATCGCGTATTCGGTAACCGCATGGGCGTGTACCATTCCAAGTTTCCCGATGCCGAACGTGTCGAGATTTGGCAAAAGCAGTTGTCCGAACAGCCTTACGATATTATTGTAGGCGTTCGTTCGTCCGTCTTCTTGCCTTTCCGGCATCTGGGGCTGGTCATAGTGGACGAAGAGCATGAACAATCTTATAAACAGCAGGAGCCTGCGCCGCGTTACCATGCCCGGAATGCGGCGATCATGTTAGCCCGGATGTACGGTGCCCGTACATTGCTCGGTACGGCTACTCCGGCGTTGGAGACTTATTATAACGTCCGCATGGGCAAATACGGTTTGGTGGAGCTGACCGAACGTTTCGGACAAGTACGTTTACCGGAAGTCGAGGTGGTGGATATTAAAGAGCTACAGCGCAAAAGGCGCATGGCCGGTCCGTTCTCACCGCGTTTGTTGGAGGAGATGCGCCGGGCATTGGAAAACAAGGAACAAGTCATACTGTTCCAGAACCGGCGAGGTTACGCTCCGATGATAGAATGCCACACGTGCGGTTGGGTGCCCAAGTGCAAAAACTGCGATGTCAGCCTGACGTACCATAAGGGACTGAACCAAATGACTTGCCATTATTGCGGCTACACGTGTAACGTGCCGACTCGCTGCCCGGCCTGTGAAGGTACGGAGCTGGTGCAGCGAGGGTTCGGTACGGAAAAGGTGGAAGATGCCGTACATCAAGTCTTTCCGGAGGCCGCCGTGGCCCGGATGGATTTGGATACGACCCGTACACGTTCGGCCTACGAAGGAATCTTGGAGGATTTCCAAAGCGGAAAGACCGATGTACTTATCGGAACGCAGATGGTGACCAAAGGATTGGATTTCGAACGAGTCAGCGTGGTCGGCATATTGAATGCCGACGCCATGCTTAATATCCCGGACTTCCGAAGCTTCGAGCGCGCCTTCCAGTTGATGGCACAAGTGGCCGGGCGCGCCGGACGCCGCAGCAGGCAGGGACGTGTCATCCTGCAGACCAAGAGTCCGGAGCTGCCTCTCATCCGTCAAGTGACGGAACATGACTACTTCGGGTTGTACGTAGGGCAGATGGAAGAGCGTCAGATGTTTGTATATCCTCCTTTTTGCCGTTTGATTTATGTCTATATGAAACATAAGCGGGCAGATGTGCTCGACCATCTGGCTGCTGAAATGGGGAGCCGTCTGCGCCAGGTGTTCGGTTCCCGTATTTTAGGGCCTGACGCGCCGCCCGTGGCGCGAATCCAATTGCTCTACATCCGTAAAATCGTAGTGAAAGTAGAACCCGGAGCTTCTCTGGCCAAGGTTCGGGAACAGTTGCTTTATCTCCGCCAAAGCCTGATGGCACATCCCGATTACCGCAGTGCCCAAATCTATTACGACGTAGACCCCGTGTAAGGCAGGACGCTTATTTCTTTTTCAGTTCCGGATAGCTGATACGCGTGTGGTAAATCGTCTTCAGCTTTTCTTTGAACACATCTTTAGCCACGGTGATGTCGTGGAACGTGATGGGGCAGTCTTTGAAGAATCCTTCCTGCACTTGGCTGTCCACGATCTTATCCACCAGTCCGCTGATGCTCTCTTCCGTGTATTCGTTCAGGCTTCTGGAAGCGGCTTCCACAGAGTCCGCCATCATCAAGATGGCCTGTTCCAGCGTGAACGGGTTCGGACCGGGGTAAGTGAAAAGGGATTCGTCTACCGGTTGGTCCGGATTCTGGTTCTTGTATGAAATCAGGAAGTATTTGGTCTTGCCTTTGCCGTGGTGCGTCGAGATGAAATCCTTTATGACTTGCGGCAGGTTATATTTGTCGGCCAGTTTGAGTCCGTCCTTGACATGACTGATGACAATCGCCGCACTTTGTTCGTAACTGATACGATCGTGAGGATTGAAGTTATTCTGGTTTTCCGTAAAGTAGGCCGGACTGTTCATCTTTCCGATGTCGTGGTATAAGGCTCCGGTTCGGACGAGTAGCGCCTTGGCACCGATTTTATTCGCCACTTCCGTAGCCAGGTTCGCCACTTGCATGGAGTGTTGGAATGTGCCCGGAGCCACTTCCGAGAGCCGTTTCAGCAGTTCGTTGTTGGTGTTGGACAGTTCGACGAGAGTCACGTTGGAGGTGAAGCCGAAAACCTTTTCGAACAAGAACAGCAACGGGTAGGCAAATAACAAGAGGATGCCGTTGATGATAATATAGATATACATGCCATACTCCAGGCGTGCGAAGTCTTTTTCGTGAATAAGTTCCATACTCATGTAAAAAGCTATAGACGCCAATGTGACATAAAATGCCGAACGGATAAGCTGCGAACGTTGGGAAAGCTCCCTCAGGCTGTAGATGGCCACCATGCCCGCCACAAGCTGTGTGGCGATGAACTCGTAGGGGTATTTCAGAGATATGGCACTGATGAGCACCGTAGCCACGTGAGTCACAAAAGCCGTCCGGGAATCCATGAACACCCGGATGAAAATAGGAGCCATGGCGAACGGGATGATGTAGACATTGAACAGGTTATGCTTGATGAGGAATGAAGTTATCAACGGGTAGATGACCGGCATGGAGGCGATGAACAGGATGTGGCGCGTGTTGGCCAGATAGTCACGGCGGAACAGGTTGAAGTACAGCGTCAGGCAGGCAATGATGAGAGCCACGTAAAGCATTTGGCCGAGCAATACCGTATGCGTCTGCATTTTGGACGTGTTTCGGCGGGTATATTCTTTTTCCAGAGAAGTGAGGATGTCGTATGTTTCCTTGTCCACGATATCCCCTCGGTCTATAATTTTCTGCCCGCTCATGACCATACCGGACGAATAGGAAAGAGAAGACAGCAAGTCTTTCCGGGATTCTTCGGATTTTGTCTTGTCGTAAGTCAGATTGGGTACGATATAGTCGCTCAGGTTGCATTTCCGCAATACTCTGCGGTCATAATGCAAGCTGTCTTCTCCCAAGTCGATAAGGTATTCGTATGCGGTTTTGTGCGAGAAGACCTGAGTCATCGGTTGTTCCTTGGCCACGTTCTGTGCGAATATGCGGATAGACGCCACTTCATCGCTGTGCATTTGGTCGAAATTCTCCGTGTCCATGACGCCCTGCGCGTAAATATGTTCCAGTTTGTTTTCCACGTATGCCAGATAATTGGCCGGTATGGTGGCCGGTTTCTGTCCGTTTATGGTGGCCTTGAACTTTTCTATCTGTTCTTTCCCCACGGTCTCGTCGATGGCGAAATAAGGTTCGTAATGCTGTAAGATACTGTCCTGTTCCGTCTGTATGGTTTCCGCGCTTTTGTATATCGGAAAGTCGTAGGTCGCGATGAGCTGGCTGTAACGCCAAGGTTTGCCCACGTCGAACTGGTAGGTCGAACGTTCGTCACGCGGCATGTATAGGCACACGATAAACAAGGCCGTGACCGTGATGACGATTCTATAAATCAAAGCCTTCGGGGTAAGGCTGTTTTGTTGGTTATGTCTGTTCATCTCTTTTTCCGTATTTTATATAGGGCGAAAATACGAAAAAAATACGGGGCGTTTAAATAAAAAGTAGTATTTTTGCACAATATTCACAAATGTTGTTATGACACAGAGAAAAGTAAGGGTTCGTTTCGCTCCCAGTCCCACGGGAGCCTTGCATATAGGCGGTGTACGTACGGCTTTATACAATTATCTTTTTGCGCGCCAGCATGGCGGCGAGTTCATTTTCCGTATCGAGGACACAGACTCCAACCGGTTTGTCCCGGGAGCGGAGGAATACATTTTAGAATCTTTCCGTTGGCTCGGTATTCCTTTCGACGAAGGAGTAAGTTTCGGTGGGGAGCATGGTCCTTACCGTCAGTCGGAACGCCGGGACATTTACAAGAAATACGTGCAGGAGTTGCTGAATGCCGGTAAGGCTTATATCGCCTTCGACACGCCGGAAGAACTGGAGGCCAAACGGCAGGAAATCCAGAATTTCCAGTACGATGCCTCTACGCGCGGCATGATGCGCAATTCGCTGTCGTTGCCGGCTGACGAGGTGGAGCGGCTGTTGGCCGAAGGCCGGCAGTACGTTGTCCGCTTCAAGATAGAGCCGGGCGAGGACGTACATGTGGACGACATGATTCGCGGCGATGTGGTCATCAACTCTTCCATTCTCGACGATAAGGTGCTTTACAAGAGTGCCGACGAATTGCCGACCTACCATCTGGCCAACATCGTAGACGACCATCTGATGGAGGTGACCCACGTGATTCGCGGTGAAGAATGGTTGCCCTCGGCTCCGTTGCATGTCCTGCTTTACCGTGCGTTCGGATGGGTCGATACGATGCCGAAGTTCGCCCATTTGCCTTTGTTGCTCAAGCCCGACGGGAAGGGAAAATTGAGCAAACGCGACGGCGACCGTCTCGGCTTTCCGGTTTTCCCTCTCGAATGGCACGACCCCAAGACGGGCGAAGTGTCCTCCGGTTATCGTGAGAGCGGCTATCTGCCGGAGGCTGTCATCAATTTCCTGGCCTTGTTGGGTTGGAATCCGGGAACAGACCAAGAGATCATGTCGTTGGACGAACTGGTGGAGCTTTTCGACATCACCAAATGCAGCAAGGCCGGTGCCAAGTTCGATTATGTGAAGGGCCTGTGGTTCAACCGTGAATATATCCTGATGAAGGACAACAAGGAATTGGCTCCCGCTTTCGACAAGATACTGCGCGAGAATGGGATAGAAGCACCGATGGAACGCGTAGAAGCCGTGGTGGGCATGATGAAGATGAAGAAAATCAATTTCATCAAAGAACTGTGGCCCCTTTGCGACTTCTTCTTCATTGCCCCGGAAGCGTACGACCGCGAGGACAAGTTCGTGCGGAAGAACTGGACGGAAACGGCGGCGGCCGACATGGCCGAACTGGCCGCATTGCTGGAAGGCCTGGATGATTTCTCGGTAGAGGGACAGAAAGCGGCCGTAGACCGTTGGGCGGAAGAGACAGGCAAGAAACCTTGGAATCCTTGGCGTGTGGCTTTGGTGGGCACAGGAAAGGGCCCCGACATGTATGAGCTTTCAGCTTTCCTTGGGAAGGAGGAAACATTACGTAGAATGCGTAAAGCCGTAGAGATTCTGAAATGATATATTCGATCGCGCTTTATCTGTATGCCCTAGCAGTCGTATTGGTTTCGCCTTTCCGCAAGAAAGCGTGGCTGATGGTGAAAGGGCAATGGAATACTTTCCGTATCTTGCGGAAAAGCATCCGCCGGGAGGAAATGTATGTTTGGTTTCATGCCGCTTCCCTGGGTGAGTTCGAACAGGGGCGTCCGCTGATGGAGCGGTTGCGGCGGGAGCATCCGGAGTACAAGATATTGCTGACCTTTTTCTCTCCTTCGGGTTATGAAGTGCGCAAGGACTACGAGGGGGCGGACGTGGTGTGCTATCTCCCGTTCGACACACCGGGCAATGTGCGCAGCTTTTTGCGGTTGGCTCGTCCGCGCATGGCGTTCTTCATCAAATATGAGTTTTGGAATAATTACCTGCATGCTTGCCGCCGTCGTCAGATTCCGGTGTACAGCGTGAGCAGTATTTTCCGTGAGAACCAAGTGTTTTTCCGTTGGTATGGGCGCAGTTACAGCGATGTGCTGCGTTGTGTGACCCATTTCTTCGTGCAAAACGAAGTTTCGCGCGAATTGTTGGCACGCAAAGGCATCACGAACGTCACCGTGGCCGGAGACACGCGTTTCGACCGTGTGCTGGACATTTGCCGGCAGGCCAAGGATTTGCCGTTGGTGAAAGCTTTCAAGCAAGATGCCAAGGTGTTGGTGGCCGGAAGCTCATGGGCACCGGATGAGGATTTGATTATTCCTTACTTCAACGCTCATCCGGAAATGAAGCTGGTGTTGGCGCCCCATGTGGTCAGTGAAGACCATTTGAAGGAGATAGAGGGAAAGTTGCGCCGTCCGTTTGTGCGTTATTCCCGTGTCACGGAAGAAAGTGCCGCCCGTGCCGATTGCTTGATTATCGACGGTTACGGTTTGCTTTCGTCCATTTATCGTTACGGTGAGATGGCCTACGTGGGCGGCGGCTTCGGTGTGGGCATCCATAACGTGCCCGAGGCGGCGGTATATGGCGTACCCGTGCTTATCGGTCCGAACAACCGTAAGTTCCGTGAGGCGCAGGATTTGTTGCGCGAGGGCGGCTGCATGGAAGTGACGGATGCAGGTACCTTCGGTCGGACGATGGACCGTCTGCTTTCCGACGGGAAGTTCCTGGCGGAGCGGGGACGAATTGCCGGACAGTACATCGAGCGGAACGCCGGAGCGTCGGATTTGATTTTCGATAGTGTGAAATTCTGAAGGATGAATCAGATAGGATACAAGTTGGAAAAAGCGGGCGTTTGTCCGCTTTTTTTGTGTCCCGACAGGCTGAAAACCGGCAAAAACAGCTCTCATCTGTATGTCCGATTCCGGGAAAAAGAGAGTAAAATGCGGTATTTTGGGGGCGTTTTGGGGGAGTTTTCCCCGTTTTTTCGAGGTTTGTTGTCTTTCGTTTGAAGCAAATTGGAAAATCGTTCTGCTCCAAACGAAAAATCATTCTCATGAGATTGAAAAATCAAAGTGTTCCAAACGGCATTTTTAGGGGCTTACAATCGGATTTTTACCTCTTTTTTTCGCTATTTGCATGAACTTCATAGCCCAAAATATAAGAGCATGATGCTCCTCCTTTTCTTGTTTCTTGTGTCACGGCGAAAGTGCTGTCGCCCGGTTCTGCGGAGCCTATGGGTACGGATGTCACCGGAAGACGGTGCAGGCTTTCTTTTTGTACGAGGGGCAACCGTGCGTGGCTGGCGTATTTTCCTTTGGCTTTCCCGAAGGGGGAAAATATTCGATTCTGGCGAAGGTTACGTCGCGGTGATGTCAAGTTTTCCGAGAAACGACTCTGGCCGCAGAGGCTTTCATGTCTGCGGCCAGAGTCATATTTCGGTCCAAAGGGAGTTTCATTCGGCTTGTTCCAATAGTTTCAGAACCTCTTCATAGCGGTCGCAACTGACGACGTAACATTGGTTTGATGTTTTAATTTCAATCAGTGATTGGGTGTCTTTGACTGCTACAGTGAACTGTCCTGTCTTGTCCTCCCAAAACTCTCCGGAGAGGCCGAAAAGCCCATATACACCCCAACTTTTGATGGTACGGGTGAGCGTTTTTCTGTGGCGAGCATATAGGATTTCTTTTCGGGGGATGGTTATGGCACCGTATACTTTTTTGATGACAACCTTGTCTGCTGTCACTTCTACCTGTTTGATTTGGTTAAAATAGGAATATATGAATGCTACGATGATAAGACAGATACAGGCGTACAGAGCCACTGCAAGTCCTATGCCGGTTTGTCCTTTCATCAGCCGACAGATGGCTGTAGCGGCGGCTGTCAGCAAGATGAAGGACATGAACCAGGTGGTGCATAGCAGTCCGATAGAATAAGAGGATTGGAATTTTCTCATGATTTCACGTGTTGACGTATTACCGCCGGGTAGCTTCGTCATACTCTTCCGATGTGGTGCAGTAATGCGTGTGTTCGGGATGGGCATCCGAACGGCGGTACCAGTCGGAGTACATGACGTAGTGTTGGGCATAGCCTACGTTGAGTTCCTTGGCTTGTTCGGGGTCTACCTTCTTGATGAATCTGGCCGGTACGCCTCCCCACAGCTCGCCGTCACCGATGACCGTATTCTTCAGGACCAAGGCGCCGGCGGCTACGATGGCGCCATGACCGACGACAGCGTGGTCAAGAATGGTGGAGCCCATACCGATGAGGGCACCGCTTTTCACTTCGCAACCGTGCAGCGTGACATTATGCCCCACGGTCACGTCGTCGCCGATGACGATGGGGGCTTTGCCGTAAAGCGTATGCAGGCAAGAGCCGTCTTGGATGTTCACGCGGTTGCCGATTTTGATGAAATGTACGTCGCCGCGCAGGACGGCGTTAAACCATACGGTACAGTCGTCGCCCATGGTTACGTCGCCGATGATGGCTGCCCCTTCGGAGAAGTAGCAGTGTTTGCCGAACTTGGGAGTCAAGTTGTTGAGTTTCTTAATCAATGCCATATTTTATGATTTTTGAGATGGTTTTGTGTATTCGTATGGCCGGGTCGCTTTGCGGAGCCATGTGCGGTGTTCGTGGTCGAGCAACGGAGCCAATTGGTCGTACACCCGGCTGTGGTAACGGTTGAGCCATTCGATTTCCTCCGTGTCGAGCAAGGACCAGTCTATCGGTTCCATGTCGACGGGACAGAGGGTGAGCGGGTCGAACTGGAGGAATGTGCCGAACTCGGTTTCCCGATAGGGCAAGATGATCTGCGTGTTTTCGATGCGTATGCCATGCCGCCCTTCTTTGTAGATGCCCGGTTCGTTGGTCACGGTCATGTAGGGGAGGAGCGGGGACGGCATATAGTTCATGCGGATTTGATGAGGACCTTCGTGCACGCACAGGCAGGAACCCACACCATGTCCTGTGCCGTGAAGATAATTGATGCCTTCCTGCCACATGGCATAGCGGGCGCAAGCGTCGAGTTGCGTGCCGCTGCAACCTTTTGGGAACTTGGCACGGGCCAGCCGGATGTGTCCTTTCAAGACTAAGGTATAGTCGTGGCGTTCCTCCTCGTTCACTGAGCCGAGGGCGATGGTGCGGGTGATATCCGTCGTGCCGTCTTCGTATTGCGCGCCCGAGTCGAGCAGCAACAGTCCCTTCGGTAGGAGTTCCAAATCGGTTTCCGGAGTAGGTTCGTAATGGACTACGGCACCGTGGTGGGCATATCCGGCAATGGTGTCGAAACTGTTACCGCAGAACAAATCCTGTTCACTGCGCAGTTCCTCCAGTTTACGGCTGATGCTAAGCTCTGTCTGTCTTCCGGCCTGTACCGCTGGTGTGAGCCATTTCAGGAATTTCACCATGGCCACGCCGTCGCGCAGCATGGCGCGGCGGTAGCCTTCCACCTCTGCCGGATGTTTTACGGCTTTGAGCAAGCCCACGGGGGATGCAGCGTCTACTACGGAACATGTTTCGGGCAGGCTGCGGCAGAGGGCGTAGTTGGTGGTTTGGCAGTCTGTCCATATCCGCTTGCCGTCAAAACGTGACAAATCGGGCAGGATGTCGGTATAGTTCCGTGTTTCCACGCCGCATTCCTTCAGATGGGCAGAAACCTCTTCCGTGAGTTTCACCTTATTTATATATAAGGTACAGCGGGAGGGAGTAATCCATGTGTAAGCTACGAATACGGGCGTACAATGTACGTCCGTGCCGCGCAGGTTCAACGTCCAGGCTATTTCGTCGAGGGCGGACAGAATCAGCCCGTCGGCTTGCCGCCCGGCCATGGCCTCGCGGATGAGTGCGAGTTTTTCGGTTATGCTACGGCCTGCGAAGGCGGGTGGTTGTATTCTGACCAGTGAATCGGGTAGAGCCGGACGGTTCTTCCACAGCGTGTCAGCCGGTTGGTCTGCTATTTCAAGGTGCAGTCCGAAATGGGTGAGCTCTTCCCTGATGATGCGGATTTCGTCTGCGGAGTTGGTCCATGCGTCCATGCCCACGGCGCTTCCCGGTGGAAGAACCTCCGCCAGCCATTGCGTGACGGACGGCGTGCCCTCCAAACGTTCTTTCATCAAGCGGAACGGAGTGTCCTTCAGTTGTTCTTCCGCTGCGATAAAGTAGCGGGAGTCGGTCCACAGTGCGGCATCGTCCGATGTGACGACAGCCGTTCCGGCAGAACCGTTGAAGCCGGAAATCCATTCCCGTGTTTTCCAATACTCGGGAGGGTATTCGCTATGGTGCGGGTCTGTGCTGGGGAAAATATAGGCAGCCAATCCGTTTTTCCGTAAATGGAGCCTTAATTCGGCTACTCTTTTATTGATGTTTTTATTCATGATACTGTTTTGCCATTTGTGCATTACAAAAATATATTATTCTTGTTTAAGAAAAAAAATATTCCGCTTTTTAATTAGTAAGTCTGAACCTTTTTCTTTAATTTTGTGTGCGTAATAAAGAACTTCTAATTGTATCATATATAAAAAACAGAGTATGGAATTTTTGACGAATGACAAATTGGTGATTGTCGGTGCAGCCGGTATGATCGGTTCGAACATGGCACAGACTGCCCTGATGATGGGTTTGACTTCAAACTTGTGCTTGTATGACGTGTTCTCTCCCGAAGGCGTGGCAGAAGAAATGCGCCAGAGCGGTTTCGACAATGTGAACATCACGGCTACGACCAACGTGGCTGAGGCTTTCAAAGATGCCAAGTATATCATATCTTCAGGTGGTGCTCCTCGTAAGCAGGGTATGACCCGTGAAGATTTGCTCAAGGGCAACTGCGAAATCGCAGAACAGCTCGGTAAGGATATCAAAGCCTATTGCCCCGATGTGAAGCATGTAGTCATCATCTTCAACCCGGCAGACTTGACCGGTTTGGTGACATTGCTTTATTCCGGTTTGAAGCCTTCTCAGGTGACGACTTTGGCCGGTTTGGATTCTACTCGTTTGCAGAGCGCGTTGGCCAAGAAGTTCGGCGTGTTGCAAAGCAAGGTGACAGGTTGTGCTACATACGGCGGTCACGGCGAGCAGATGGCTGTGTTCGGTTCGGCCGTGAAGGTTGACGGCAAGCCTTTGAACGACTTGATCGGAACAGATGCGTTTACGGCAGAAGAATGGGAAACCATGAAAGTGGACGTGACCAAGGGAGGCGCTAAGATAATCGAACTCCGCGGACGTTCTTCTTTCCAGAGCCCTTCTTATCTTTCAGTAGAAATGATTCGTGCGGCTATGGGTGGTGAGAAGTTCCGTTGGCCGGCCGGTACATACGTAAAGACCGACAAGTACGACCATATCATGATGGCTATGAATACGACCTTGGACGCAAACGGCTGTCATTATACAATGCCCGAAGGAACGGCCGAAGAAATTGCCAAATTGGATGCCAGCTACGCACACCTTTGCAAGATGCGCGACGAACTCGTGACATTGAATATTGTTCCTGCTATTTCAGAATGGAGCAAAATCAATCCGAATCTGTAATCGGTTGATGCCAATAAGGTTTATAAGGTGCATATCTCGACGGGATATGCACCTTTTTTAAGGTTTGTGTCATAGAAAACCCGTGTTTTCTTTGTCGATTCAAAAAACATTGTTTAATTTTGCACCGCATTTTGCAAAAATAGTATTCATACATTATTATTAAAAACAAAAAAACATGATTGTAGTACCTGTAAAAGAAGGCGAGAACATCGAGAGAGCGCTGAAGAAATTCAAAAGAAAATTTGAAAAGACTGGTGTCGTAAAGGAATTGAGACGCAGACAACAGTTTGACAAACCTTCAGTGGTCAACAGACTCGCTAAAGAACGTGCGATTTACGTTCAGAAAATGCAACGTGTAGAAGAATAATTTAGCTGTTTTTCTTTGAACTTTCATTTTTATTTCCTATATTCGTTGTCGTAAAAGCAACGAGGTATGTGGACAGAAGCTTTTTTGGAATATTTGACGCTTGAACGGAATTATTCGTTGAGGACGGTCGAAGAATACCGCGACGATTTGAATGCGTTTGAATCGTATTATAAAAAGGTGGATTCCACATTGTCTTGGGAAACGATAGACGGAGATGTCGTGAGAGACTGGATGGTCTCGATGATGGAGGCAGGTCGTACGGCTACTACGGTTAACCGTAGATTAAGTGCCTTGCGTACGTTTTATCGGTATTTATTGAAACGGGATTGGATAAAAGCAGATCCTGTGAGAAATATACAAGGACCCAAGAAGAAGAAACCATTGCCGGTGTTTCTAAAAGAAAGTGAAATGGATCGCCTGTTAGACGGTGAATTCTTCGGCAGTGATTTCTTAGGCAAAAGAGATAAGCTGATAGTGAATACGTTTTATGTGACAGGAGTCCGCCTTTCTGAGTTGACAGGCCTGAATAATCAGGATGTGGATTTGTGGGGAGGCGTGATAAAAGTGACAGGGAAACGGAATAAGCAAAGGATTGTTCCTTTCGGTAGAGAACTGGAAGCATTGCTCAGGACATATCTGGATGAGAAATCATCTTTAGGTATGGAGGATGGGGGTGCGATGTTCGTGGACGAAAAGGGAGAGCGGCTTACGAATGTAAAGGTGCGGAATCTTGTACGGCATTATTTAGGAATGGTGACTACACAGAAGAAAAGGAGTCCGCACGTATTACGGCATACTTTTGCAACCTCGATGCTGAACCATCATGCAGATTTAGAATCTTTAAAAGAGTTGTTGGGGCATGAGAGTATTTCTACTACGGAGATCTACACGCACACAACTTTTGAGGAATTAAAAGAAATGTATAACCAGGCTCATCCAAGAGCTTAAAAAGACAAGACTATGGAAGTAAAAATTCAGGCAATTCATTTTGATGCCACAGAGAAACTCCAAGAGTTTATCGAGAAGAAAGTAGCAAAGTTCGGAAAATTTAGCGAAGAAATAAGAAAGGTAGAGGTGTCATTAAAGGTCGTAAAGCCCGAAACCTCCATGAATAAAGAGGCATCCATCAAGGTTTTGGCCTCGACAGGGGAGTTTTTTGCGGAGAAAGTTTGCGACACATTTGAAGAAGCAGTAGATGTTTGTTTGGATGCGTTGGTACGCCAATTGTCCAAATATAAGGAAAAACAAAGAGATCATTAAAAAAAAAGAGATTTTTATTTGTGATTTCAAAAAATAGACTTAACTTTGCAGCCGTTTAAGGCATGTCGTTAGATGTGTAGGCTGCAAACGCCTCTTTAGCTCAGTTGGCCAGAGCACGTGATTTGTAATCTCGGGGTCGT
>ERZ839767.2675-NODE-2675-length-22577-cov-20.491431_pt1 | contig 22577 bp, 17 predicted proteins | sample MGYA00519879_ERZ839767 | MGnify/ENA primary metagenome ERZ839767 (study PRJEB31850, sample SAMEA3708852) | human gut metagenome | biome: human gut; feature: human-associated habitat; material: faeces | place: China | collected 2014 ... | reverse complement strand
ATCTGGCACACCGGAAACAGGAACAGGAAAAAGATGAAAAATATAAAGCAGAACTATTAATAGCGGCAAAAAAGGCAGAAGCAGCCAATGAGGCAAAAACAGAATTTCTTCAGCGGATGAGTCATGATATCCGGACTCCGATCAATGGAATCTGTGGGATGCTTGATGTAGCAGACCATTACAGAGACAATATAGAGAAACAGACGGAATGCAGGGCAAAGGTGAAAGCGGCATCCCAGCTGTTGCTGGAACTGGTAAATGAAATCCTGGACATGAGTAAGCTTGAGTCAGGTGAAATCGTTCTTGAGGAGATTCCGTTTAATCTGAGCAGTATATCCAGGGAAGTACTTGTTGTGATCGAGCAAATGGCTGCAGAACAGAATATCAGGATCATGTGGGAGAAAAAGGAAATCACACACCGGGATCTTATTGGAAGTCCGGGGTATGTGAAACGTGTGATGATGAACATTCTGTCCAATGCAGTGAAATATAACAGAGAAAACGGACAGATCTATATCAGCTGCATTGAAATTCCATCCGAACAGCCGGAAATGACGACGATGGAATTTGTCTGCCGGGATACCGGAATCGGAATGACTGAGGAGTTCCAGAAATATATTTTTGAACCATTTGCACAGGAACACACAGGAAGCCGCACAAAATTTGCAGGAACAGGTCTGGGAATGGCGATCGCAAAGAATCTGATTGAGAAAATGGGTGGAACCATTACTATGGAAAGTGAAAAAGACGTAGGGACGACATTTGTGATCCGGGTTCCGTTCAAAACAGATCCGGATGCGGATAAACGTGAAAAACAGAAGGATGTATCGGAGAATTCTATAAAGGGACTGCATATTCTTCTGGCAGAGGATAATGAGCTGAATATGGAAATCGCTGAATTCGTGCTTCAGAATGAAGGTGCCGACGTGACAAAAGCATGGAATGGTCAGGAAGCGGTTGAGCTGTTCAGAAATAGTGCCTCAGGTGAACTGGATGTCATTCTTATGGATATTATGATGCCGGTCATGAATGGCTATGAAGCCACGCAGATGATCCGGTCTCTGGACAGAGAAGATGCGAAGACAATACCGATCATTGCAATGACAGCAAATGCGTTCACGGAGGACAGAATAAGAGCAAAAGAAGCAGGGATGAATGAACATGTTGCCAAGCCTGTTGATGTGGAAGTACTGGTAAAAGTAATTCATAAATTGGTGGAAGATACAGCAGATATTATGTCAGAGAGAGAATCCGAATTTCAGTCTGTTCAAAGAATTCGGAGTACTTGAAGAAGATGTTCAATATATTCGTGTTTTGTTACATCAGACATCTGTACAAAATAAAGAAATCTCTGTGCAGATAAAAGCGACGGTGGAAAATAACAGTCAGATGTATAGACTGAAACTGCATACATTATGGTCGCCTTTAAAGAAGAATGGATACATTGGGATCATTGGATATTTTGACACTGTAAAATAGAGAAATGCAAAGGAAACTCAGAGGAGAACTCGTAATGAAAAAGAAAAAACGGAACAGGTTATTTACTGCACTCCTGACGATGGTGACAGCCGTATCGCTTCTGTCAGGCTGTGGTGGCAAGAGTGCGGAAAAGGAAGATGCAGAAACAATCACGGTGTACTTGTGGAGCACAAATCTGTATGAAAAATACGCACCATACATCCAGGAACAGCTTCCGGATATTAATGTTGAATTTGTTGTAGGGAATAATGACCTAGATTTTTATAAGTTTCTTAAAGAAAACGGTGGATTGCCGGATATTATAACCTGCTGTCGTTTTTCACTGCATGATGCAAGTCCTCTGAAAGACAGTCTTATGGATCTTTCCACAACCAATGTGGCAGGTGCTGTCTATGATACCTACCTCAGCAATTTTGTGAATGAGGATGGAAGTGTAAACTGGCTTCCTGTGTGCGCGGATGCCCATGGTTTTGTAGTGAACAAAGACCTTTTTGACCAATATGATATCCCGCTTCCGACAAACTACGAGAGTTTTGTTTCTGCCTGCCGGGCATTTGACAAAGTGGGAATTCGCGGGTTTACGGCAGATTATTATTATGATTATACCTGTATGGAAACACTGCAGGGTCTGTCTGCATCAGAACTGTCTTCTGTGGACGGACGCAAGTGGCGTACTGCCTACAGTGATCCGGATAATACAAAGAGAGAAGGTCTGGACAGTACCGTCTGGCCGCAGGCTTTTGAGCGTATGGAACAGTTCATCCGGGATACAGGGCTTAGCCGGGATGATCTGGATATGAATTATGATGATATTGTTGAGATGTATCAAAGTGGCAAACTTGCCATGTACTTTGGCAGCTCTGCCGGTGTAAAAATGTTTCAGGATCAGGGTATTAACACAACATTTCTTCCATTCTTTCAGGAGAACGGTGAAAAGTGGATTATGACCACACCATATTTCCAGGTGGCTTTAAACCGTGATCTGACACAGGATGAGACACGTCGAAAGAAAGCAATGAAGGTACTGAACACCATGCTTTCAGAGGAGGGACAGAGCCGGATCATCAGTGATGGGCAGGATCTGTTAAGCTACAGTCAGGATGTGGATATCCATCTTACGGAATATATGAAAGATGCGAAACCAGTGATCGAAGGAAATCATATGTATATCCGCATTGCATCAAATGACTTTTTCTCTGTTTCCAAAGATGTGGTTTCGAAGATGATCTCAGGAGAGTACGATGCAGAGCAGGCATATCAGTCGTTTAATTCTCAGCTTCTCGAGGAAGAATCCACTTCTGAGAAAGTAGTATTGGATTCACAGAAGTCTTATTCCAACCGTTTCCACAGCAGTGGAGGAAATGCTGCATATTCTGTTATGGCAAACACTCTGCGTGGCATCTATGGGACGGATGTGCTGGTCGCAACCGGAAACAGCTTTACGGGAAACGTACTGAAAGCCGGTTACACAGAGAAAATGGCGGGTGACATGATCATGCCAAATGGTCTTTCAGCTTACAGCAGCAAGATGAGCGGTGCTGAACTGAAAGAGGCAGTGAAAAACTTTGTAGAAGGCTATGAGGGAGGCTTTATTCCGTTTAACCGTGGCTCTCTGCCGGTGGTCAGTGGTATTTCTGTGGAAATTAAGGAAACAGATGATGGTTACACACTGAGCAATGTTACAAAGGACGGAAAACAAGTTCAGGACGAGGATACTTTCACGGTAACCTGTCTTGCGACACCAAAACACATGGAGGCTTATCCGGCAGATGAGAATATCGTGTTTGATGGAGGAGATACCCCTGTGAAGGATACCTGGACAGGATATATTGCAGATGGTGATGCCGTTCTTGCAGAGCCTGTAGATTACATTAATGTGAGATGAGAAGAATGAATATAAAGAATCATAATACAAACAGAGAAAAGGCTGGTATGAGAAAACGATTAAAGATAGCGGTCTTTATTGCTGTTTTTCTTGGAATTATTTTTATGATTTTCCGATATTTCGGATTTGTGTCGAAAACTATTTATGAGGAAAGTGTTTCTCATCTGACGGAGGTTTTTCATCAGTCCGATAACATGCTGAGGGAAGTGACAGATAAGAACCTGACCTATCTTCATATGTGGGGCGAAAATCTGCAGAATATTTCCGATGAAGACGAGATCCGTGATTATATAAAGAAAGCGCAGAAAGATGCAGGCTTTTTGGAATTCTTTTTTCTGTCAGCTGACGGCGACTACAAGATGGCGACAGGTGAAACCGGGTAACTTGGATTACAGGAAAATATTGAAGAGGATATCCGGCAGGGAAATGATGTAATAGCGAATGCGGCAGTTCCCGGAAAGTCCCAGCTGCTTGTTTTTGCCACACCTGAGGCTCATGGAATCTATCAGGGATTTGAATATGATGCGATTGCCATTGCTTATGAGAATTCTGATATCGTAGATGTGCTGGATATTTCTGCTTTCAATGGAAATGCCCAGAGTTTAATTGTTCATCCGGATGGTCGTGTTGTGGTGGATCATTCTTCTGAGTCATGGAGGAACGTGTATAATTTTTTCGGTCTTCTGAGAGAACATTCTGATATGTCTGAAAAAGAGCTCAAAGACCTTTTGGAGAAGTTTAAAGCGGGACGTACCGATGCGACGCTGCTGAATCTGGATGGAAGAAATTATTATCTGGTCTATGAAAAATCGGATATTCAGGACTGGATGTTCCTGGGACTTGTCGAGGTGGATATTGTCAATACCAGTATGAACAGTCTGCAGCGTAGGACAATGCTTCTTGTTGGTGCGGTCGTATTCTGTATTGCTGCTTTTCTTATCAGTCTTATAATTCAAAAAAACAGGACAAATCTCAGAAGAAAGGATACGGAGATCAGGTACCGTGATGAGCTGTTTCAAAAGCTTTCAATGAATGTGGATGACGTCTTTCTGATGCTGGATGCAAAAACATATCAGGCAGATTACGTCAGCCCAAATGCGGAAAAACTGTTGGGTATTACGGCAGAACAGATTCGTAAAGATATTCGTGTTCTGGAGAAACTGCATCCGGCAGAACATGAAGATCCGGAGAAGAATTATCTGGGGGCAATCCGGGTTCATGAACAGAGGGAATGGGATTTGGAATATGTGCATCTGAAGACAGGGGAAAGACGCTGGTTCCATAATATTGCGATGGGAAGTGAGGTAAACGGGAAAAAGAAATATATCCTGGTTATGTCAGACCGTACCTCTGACTGGAAAATGAACCAGGCACTTTCTGAGGCAGTCCGTGCGGCAGAGACAGCAAACAGGGCAAAGAGTACTTTCCTTTCTAATATGTCTCACGATATCCGCACACCGATGAATGCGATCATCGGCTTTACCACACTGGCTGTAAGTAATATTGATGATAAGAAAAAAGTCCGGGATTATCTGGGTAAGATCCTTTCCTCCAGCAACCATCTGCTTTCACTGATCAACGATATCCTGGATATGAGCCGGATTGAGAGCGGAAAGATCCATCTGGAGGAAACAGAGGTCAGTCTGTCGGATGTACTTCATGACCTGAAGACGATCATCAGTGGGCAGATTCATGCAAAGCAGTTGGAACTTTATATGGATGCCATGGATGTGACGAATGAGGATGTTTATTGTGACAAGACGAGACTGAATCAGGTACTGTTGAATCTTTTGTCCAATGCAGTCAAGTTTACTCCTGCAGGAGGAACTGTTTCCGTCCGGATCAGACAGTGTCCCGGAACAAAGAAGGGCAGTGAGCTTTATGAGATCCGGGTAAAGGATAACGGAATCGGCATGAGTCAGGAATTTGTACAGAAGATCTTTTCTCCCTTTGAGAGGGAACGGACTTCCACGGTCAGCAGGACCCAGGGTACAGGGCTTGGCATGGCCATCACCAAGAATATTGTGGACATGATGGGCGGAACCATTGAGGTTCAGACAGAGCAGGGCAAAGGCACCGAATTTATTGTCCGTCTGCCATTCCGGATTCAGTCTGAGCACCAACGGATAGAGAAGATCGTAGAACTGGAAGGACTTAAGGCGCTGGTTGTAGATGATGACTTTAATACTTGTGACAGTGTGACAAAAATGCTTGTGAGGGTCGGAATGCGTTCGGAATGGACACTTTCCGGCAAGGAAGCTGTTCTTCGTGCACGACAGTCCATGGAAATGGGAGATGCGTTCCACGCTTATATCATTGACTGGCGTCTGCCGGATATGAATGGCATTGAAGTTACCCGCCAGATCCGCAGCCTCGGTGATGATACGCCGATCATTATCCTGACTGCATATGACTGGTCAGATATCGAAGTGGAGGCTAGAGCAGCAGGGGTAACTGCTTTCTGTGCAAAACCAATGTTCATGTCAGATATCAGAGATACCCTGATGACTGCTATCGGTCAGAAACAGGCAGAGGAAACAATCCTTCCGCCGGCAGGCCCGGACTTCGGGGACAGATGTATACTGCTTGTGGAAGACAATGAACTGAACAGTGAAATCGCAGTGGAGATCCTCAATGAATATGGTTTCCTGGTTGATACTGCCGAAAATGGGGCAGAGGCAGTAGAGAAAGTTAAGAATTCGAAGCCAGGTAGTTATGATCTGGTGCTGATGGATGTGCAGATGCCGGTAATGAATGGATATGAGGCTACCAGACAGATCCGCGCACTGAAAGATCCGGCACTGGCAGGAATCACCATTCTTGCCATGACTGCCAATGCTTTTGATGAGGACAGAAAGAAAGCGCTGGAATGCGGTATGGACGGATTCTTATCCAAACCGATTGTCATAGAGGAATTGCTTTCTACATTACAGAAGAATCTGTACGAATGTTTGTGACGGGATATCATATCGCAGATAACAGATATAGAAGAGATGAAAGAAAACGGGAATCACCCCTTGACATCCCCAAATCTCATATACTACAATATCTACCGTATGAGCAAAAAAACAATCTGGTTTCTACATATATATAAGCAACCGGACTTCAAATAACAAACCAACAAAACCCAATTCGAAAAATGGAGGAAAACCCCTGTGACAGATTACACAAAAGAAATTCAAAAACGACGAACCTTCGCTATTATATCTCACCCTGATGCCGGAAAAACCACTCTGACGGAAAAATTCCTTCTCTACGGCGGAGCCATCAATCTCGCCGGAAGCGTAAAAGGAAAAGCTACTGCCCGTCATGCGGTATCCGACTGGATGGAAATCGAAAAAGAACGAGGAATCTCAGTAACCTCTTCCGTACTCCAGTTCAACTACGATGGCTACTGCATCAACATCCTGGATACTCCGGGACATCAGGACTTTTCTGAAGATACGTATCGAACCCTGATGGCAGCCGATTCTGCTGTGATGGTCATCGATGCATCCAAAGGAGTGGAGGCGCAGACCAGAAAACTCTTCAAAGTCTGTGCCATGCGCCACATCCCGATCTTCACCTTCATCAATAAGATGGACCGCGACGCCAACGATACCTTTGAACTTTTAGATGATATAGAAAAAGAACTCGGTATTCCTACCTGCCCGGTGAACTGGCCGATTGGATCCGGAAAAAAATTCCGCGGTGTTTACGACAGAGACACCAGAAAAGTTCTGACCTTCTCCGATACCATGAAAGGAACCAAAGAAGGCCATATCGAAGAAATTGATATTGACGCTGCAAAAATCGATGAGGTCATGGATCCGGATCAGAAAGAACAGCTGATGGATGAAATCGAACTTTTAGATGGCGCAAGTGCGGAATTTGACATGGAAGCTGTAAGCTGTGGAAAACTTTCCCCGGTATTCTTCGGATCAGCCCTGACAAACTTCGGTGTGGAAACTTTCCTGCAGCATTTCCTGACTATGACCACTTCACCGCTGCCAAGAACGGCAGACTGTGGTGTGATCGATCCGATGACGGAAGATTTCTCTGCATTTGTCTTCAAGATTCAGGCCAATATGAACAAAGCCCACAGAGACCGAATCGCATTCATGCGTATCTGCTCCGGTAAATTTGATGCCGGAATGGAGGTTTATCATGTACAGGGCGATAAAAAAATGCGTCTGTCCCAGCCACAGCAGATGATGGCACAGGATCGTCATATCGTGGAAGAAGCATACGCGGGAGATATCATCGGTGTCTTTGACCCGGGTATCTTCTCGATCGGAGATACTGTATGTACACCGGGCAATAAATTTGCCTATGAAGGTATTCCGACTTTTGCACCGGAACATTTTGCAAGAGTCCGTCTGTTAGACAGCATGAAGCGAAAACAGTTCGTCAAAGGTGTCAACCAGATTGCCCAGGAAGGAGCCATCCAGATCTTCCAGGAATACATGGGAGGAATGGAAGAAATCATCGTCGGAGTTGTCGGTGTCCTGCAGTTCGACGTGTTAAAATACCGCCTAGAAAACGAATATAACGTAGATATCCGTCTGGAAAATCTGCCATATGAACATATTCGCTGGATCGCAAACAAAGAAGAAATCGATGTGGAAAAACTGACCGGAACCTCTGATATGAAGAAAGTAAAAGATATGAAAGGCAATCCGCTGCTCCTGTTTGTAAACTCCTGGAGTGTGGGAATGACACTTGATCGAAACGAAAATCTGCAACTGGAAGAATTCAGTAAAAACTAAGGCAATCCCCCTTTCATTTTATGTAAATTTTTGATATAATAGATATAAATAATGGTTCCTGACTGAAAAATCAGAAAACAGCCGGGAAAACTCTTGATTATAAGGAGGGTTTGAAATGACAGATAATAAAAAAGATATGCGTGATACGTATACCATATATGACGATCAGACTATTGGAAAAGTACAGATTGCAGACGAGGTTGTGGCAATTATCGCAGGCCTGGCAGCTACCGAAGTAGAAGGTGTGGCTTCTATGGCAGGAAATATTACCAACGAACTGGTTGGAAAACTGGGTATGAAAAACCTGTCCAAAGGTGTGAAAGTAGATGTTCTGGAGAACGTGGTATGCGTGAATCTGAACCTGAATCTGGAATATGGATACAGTATTCCGGAAACCTGTAAAAAAGTACAGGAAAAGGTAAAAACAGCCATTGAAAATATGACTGGTCTGGAAGTTTCCGATGTAAACATCAGCATTGCCGGTGTGGCACTGGAAGAGGAAAAATAAAATAGAACGCAGGACGGAAGGAAAGGGGGTCTGGATGAAGGCTCCCTTTTTTACTACTGGCGAATACGAGGAGAAAACCATGGGAAGAAGAGAATTAAGAGAAAGCATTTTTCAGCTGCTGTTTATGACAGAATTTAACGACAATCAGGAGATGGCAGAACAGAAACAACTGTATCTGGAAACAATCGAAGATATTCAGGAAAAAGATCAGAGTTATATTCAGGAAAAATATGAAAAGATCCGTGAAAAACTGCCGGAGATCGATGCAGCACTGAACGAGGCAAGTAAAGGATGGAAAACCAGCCGCATGGGTAAAGTAGAACTTTCTATCCTGCGTCTGGCAGTCTATGAACTGCGTTATGATGACGATGTACCCGGAAAAGTGGCAATCAACGAAGCGGTAGAACTGGCAAAAAAATTCGGCGGCAGCGAAGCTCCGGCATTTATCAACGGTGTACTCGGAAAACTGGCAAAAGAAGCGGATGAGTAACGTATATTCGGTAGAGCAGGTCAACAGATATATTAAAAATATGTTCATCCAGGACTTTATGCTGAGCCGAATCTCGGTAGGCGGTGAGGTGAGCAACTGCAAATATCACAGTTCCGGACATATCTATTTTTCCCTGAAGGATGACAGTGGTTCTCTGGCCTGTGTGATGTTTGCGGGACAGAGAAAAGGACTGGCATTTGCCATGAAAAATGGCGACCGGGTGGTTGTAACAGGCAGCGTGGATGTATACGAGCGGGATGGTAAATACCAGATGTATGCGAGGAAGATCACACTGGAGGGTGCCGGGATTCTTTATGAACGGTTTCTTGCATTAAAAGAAGAACTGGAAGATATGGGAATGTTCGCACCGGAGTACAAACAGCCGATCCCTTCATTTATCAAAACGCTGGGTGTAGTGACGGCACCAACCGGTGCGGTTATTCAGGATATCCGAAATGTAACAGCCCGGAGGAATCCATATGTGCAGATTATTCTCTATCCTGCCAGGGTGCAGGGAGAGGATGCGGCAGAAAGCATCGTGGAAGGAATCGAAGCGCTGGATCAACTTGGTGTGGATGTGATCATTGTCGGCCGTGGAGGAGGATCCATGGAGGATCTTTGGGCATTTAACGAAGAAATCGTGGCAAGGGCGATTTTTAACTGTACCACACCGATCATTTCTGCGGTAGGTCATGAGACGGATGTGACGATCGCTGATTATGTAGCGGATCTTCGAGCACCGACACCGTCGGCGGCAGCGGAACTTGCTGTCTTTGATTATCGCGGCTGGCAGGAAGTGCTCGCAGGTTATGTGCGGAGACTGGAGCTGTCTATGGACAGCAAACTGGAGATGACCAGACAGAGACTGACTGAGAAGGCAGCACGTCTGGCGTATCTCAGTCCTGAAAACCAGATCCGGGAGAAACGGATGTATCTGCTGCGGGCGGAAGAGAAACTTACCGAGCGGATGGAAAAGAAGCTGCAGATGGAGAAAACAAGACTGTATCTGTATGCGGAACGGTTGCGCGGCGTATCTCCACTCGAAAAACTGCAGCAGGGACTCGGCTATATGGAACATGAGGACGGAACCCGGATCTCTTCGGTAAACCAGGTTACGGTGGGAGAACGGATGAAAACTTATGTGAAAGATGGTGTGATCTGGTCGAATGTAGAAAAAACAGAGCATTCGGAGGAGTGGAATGCCAGTAGAGACAAAGAACCGGATAACTGTGAATAGCTGTCACTGACAGGTATTAGAAATAGAAAAGAGACAGAGTATATGCCAAGAAAAACAGTAAGCATGGAAGAGGCGTTTCAGGAACTTGATGCGATCCTGGAAAAGCTGGAAGGAAAAGATATTTCGCTGGAAGATTCTTTTGCCTTATATCAGAAAGGTATGGAACTGGTGAAAACGTGTAACAGTAAGATTGACACGGTAGAGAAAAAAATGATAACCATTACAAAATGATGAAAAATCCCGTAAGGTTGGTGAACAGAGTGAATTTTGAAAAAGAATTGCAGGAAAAGAAACTGGAATGCGAAGACATGATTCGAAAGTATCTTCCGAAAGAAGAAGGCTTTGCCGCACAGCTGGCAGAAGCTATGAATTACAGCATGGAAGCCGGTGGAAAACGGCTGCGTCCGATCCTGATGGGAGAGACATATCGGATGTTTGGAGGAACATCGGCTATCATTGAGCCCTTTCAGGCGGCGATGGAGATGATCCACACATCTTCTCTGATTCACGATGATCTCCCGGCAATTGATAACGATCTGTACCGGCGGGGAAAAAAGACTACCCATGCGGTATATGGGGAAGCACTGGGAATTTTAAGCGGAGATGCATTATTGAATTATGCATATGAGACAGCCAGTACGGCATTTTCCCTGGAGCCGGCGAATCCGGCGATTGGAAAAGCCATGGCATTACTTACGAGAAAAACCGGTATGTATGGGATGCTCGGGGGCCAGAGCGTGGATGTGACCAACGAAGGAAAACCTATGGGGCGTCAGATGCTGGATTATATATATGAAAACAAAACCTCGGCTCTGATTGAGGCTTCCCTGATGGTGGGAGCGATTCTGGCAGGAGCCACAGAGGAAGAGAACGCGCAGATGGAACAGATCGGCAGTAAAGTAGGGCTGGCGTTCCAGATCCGGGACGATATCCTGGATGTGACAAGCACGGAAGAAGAACTGGGAAAACCGATTCACAGCGATGAAAAGAATCAGAAACAGACCTATGTGACACTTCGCGGACTTGAGGGTGCGGCGGAGGACGTGGAGAGAATTTCAGAGGAAGCACTGGAACTTCTGGATACATTTCCTCAGAAAAATGAATTTCTCCGGGAATTGATAGGATATCTGGTGAACAGGAGAAATTAAAAAGGATGAATGCGTATGATACTGGAAAAGATCAAAGAGGCGAATGATGTAAAACAATTATCTCTTTCGGAATGTGAGCAGCTGGCACAGGAAATCCGTGATTTTTTGATCCGGTCGCTCAGTGAGACCGGCGGACACCTTGCATCGAATCTGGGTGTGGTGGAACTGACCATTGCTTTGCACCGATTTTTACATTTTCCGGAAGATAAGCTGGTCTGGGATGTAGGTCATCAGGCTTATACACATAAGATTCTGACAGGAAGAAAAGAACAGTTTGCCACCCTTCGAAAGACGGGTGGCTTAAGTGGATTTCCGAAGAGAAAAGAAAGCGACTGTGATGCGTTTGATACCGGGCACAGTTCTACTTCGATATCTGCAGGACTGGGGCTGGTGCAGGCGAGAGACCTGAAAGGGGAGAACTATCAGGTTGTTTCTGTGATCGGTGATGGAGCGCTGACCGGCGGCATGGCGTATGAAGCGTTGAATAATGCGGCGGAATTAAAGAAGAATTTTATTATTATTCTGAATGATAATGAGATGTCCATTACCCGGAATGTGGGTGGAATGTCCTCCTATCTGGATCATATCCGGATGGCGGCACCTTATACTGAGCTGAAAATGGGCGTAACCAACGCTCTGAAAAAGATTCCCAAAGTGGGAGATGGCATGGTGGATGCACTTCATAAGACAAAAAGCAGCATCAAACAGCTAGTGATTCCTGGAATGCTTTTTGAAAATATGGGACTGACCTATCTTGGTCCGGTGGATGGACACGATATGCGGCAACTGGGAAAAGTGTTGCAGGAAGCAAAACGGAAGCAGGGTCCGGTACTGATTCATGTGCTGACAGAAAAAGGCCGTGGATATGAACCGGCGATGCGCCATCCGGCCAGATTTCATGGGGCAGCACCTTATGAGATCGAGACAGGACTTCCGAAATCGAAAGGAAATCCATCTTATACAGATATTTTTTCGACTGTCATGAGAAAATTCGGTGACCGGGAACCGGATGTGGTAGCCGTATCCGCAGCTATGGTACCGGGAACCGGCTTGAAACGGTTTGGTAATATGTTCCCGGAACGATTATTCGATGTGGGAATAGCAGAAGAGCATGCGGTGACTTTTGCGGCAGGACTGGCACTTGGCGGTCTTCGTCCGGTGGTGGCTATTTATTCTTCTTTCCTGCAGCGTGCGGTTGATCAGATCCTTCATGATGTATGTATGCAGAATCTGCCGGTTGTATTTGCCGTGGATCGTGCCGGTCTGGTGGGAAGCGATGGAGAGACCCATCACGGCTGCTTTGATCTGAGTTATCTGTCCATGATGCCGAATATGACGGTCATGGCACCGAAAAACAAATGGGAACTGTCTGATATGCTGAAATTTGCCATCCGTCAGAAGAGTCCGGTTGCCATCCGTTATCCGAGAGGAGAAGCCTATACAGGTCTGGAAGATTACCGTGCCCCGATCGAGATGGGAAAAGCGGAAATTCTGGAAAAAGGAAAAGAAATTGCTATTCTGGCAGTGGGAAATATGGTACGGACAGCCGTACAGGTAACAGAAAATCTTCGAAACTGCGGATATGAACCTACTCTGGTAAACATGCGGTTTGTGAAACCGCTGGATATGGATCTGCTGGAGATACTGAGAGAGGATCACAGCCTGATCGTGACTATGGAGGAAAATGTAAAGTCCGGTGGTTTCGGGGAACAGGTAATGACATATTATGGAAGCAGACTGCACAGTCCGGCAGTTCGGATCGTAGCGATCGAAGACAAATTTGTTCCGCATGGAAGTGTGGAAGATCTGATGCATCAGCAGCAGATGGACAGTGCATCTGTGACAGAGAGAATTCTTCAATGGAAAGAAGAACAACAGAAAAGTACTGAGCAATTACCGGAATAGTTACAATGCAGAAATGAGACAGGAGATACAAGAATGAAAGAACGATTGGATGTACTGGTAGTCAGCCGTGGACTGGCACCGTCAAGAGAAAAAGCGAAAGCGATTATTATGGCGGGAAATGTGCTGGTTGACGGACAGAGAGAAGATAAGGCGGGCTCCATGTTTAAAGACACTGTGGAAATCACCGTAAAAGGCCATACGTTACCTTATGTCAGCAGAGGCGGACTGAAACTGGAGAAAGCGATGACACATTTTGGTGTTACCCTGAAAGACAAGGTATGTATGGATGTAGGTGCTTCTACCGGAGGATTTACAGACTGTATGCTGCAAAATGGTGCGGTAAAGGTATATTCTATTGATGTGGGGCACGGACAGCTGGACTGGAAACTGCGTAACGATGAACGTGTTGTCTGCATGGAACGGACAAATATCCGCTATGTCGTGCCGGAAGACATTCAGGAATTATCCCAGTTTACCTCGATTGATGTATCCTTTATCTCTCTGACCAAAGTACTTCTTCCGGTAAGAAATCTTCTGACAGAAGACGGGGAAGTCGTATGTCTGATCAAACCGCAGTTCGAAGCAGGAAGAGAAAAAGTAGGGAAAAAGGGTGTGGTGAGAGATCCGGCAGTTCACCGGGAAGTGATTGAGATGGTAACCGCCTATGCGCAGAGCATCTCTTTTGCACCGTGCCATCTGGAATTTTCTCCGATCAAGGGACCGGAGGGAAATATCGAGTATCTGCTGCACCTGAAGAAACTTCCGGAAGGAGAACACTGCGAAGAAGTACCGTTTAAGATTGATGAAGTAGTGGAGGCAGCACATAAAGAACTGTCCTCAACAACTCCGCATCCGGCACAGAAACGGTAGGAGGCAGAAGAGGCAGCTGAAAACAGGAAGAGAATATCATGGATAAATTTACGATCATAGCAAACGGAGCGGAAAACAGAAGAGGGAAAAATCAGGCGGTTGCCAGGAAGATTGCGGATTATCTGGAAAAACATCGGAAGGTATGTGTGATTTTACCGGCAGGTGAGAAAAAAGAAGGACAGTCTTACTCCTATACAGACCCGGAGAGGATTCCCGGGGGGACGGAGTGCATCATCGTGCTTGGGGGAGACGGAACGCTTCTTCAGGCGGCCCGGGATGTGGTAGATCTGGAGATCCCGCTGTTTGGTATCAATATGGGTACTCTGGGTTATCTGGCAGAGATCGATCAATATTCCATCTATCCGGCACTGGATCGGCTGATGAGTGACCGTTTTACGATTGAAAAAAGAATGATGCTGTTCGGTACGCTGATACATGAAGGACAGGCAGAGAACAGTGATATCGCTCTGAATGATATCGTCATCAGCAGAGAAGGCTCGTTGCGTGTGGTACGATTTAATAATTATGTCAATGATACCTATCTGAATACGTACAAGGCAGATGGTATCATTATTTCCACACCCACCGGATCTACCGGCTACAGTCTGTCTGCCGGCGGACCGATCATATCTCCGGCAGCATCCATGATTCTTATGACACCGCTGGCGCCTCATACCCTGAATACCAGAAGCATAGTATTTGCACCGGAAGATGTGATCGAGGTAGAACTGGGAGAAGGAAAAGAAGGCGGCATCGAAAAGGGAATGGCGTATTTTGACGGGGCAGCTGCGATGCCAATGGTGACAGGCGACCGGATCAGAATTGAGAAGTCGACGAAAGCCACCCGGATCATCAAGATCAATAACATTAGTTTTCTGGAAACTCTTCGGAAGAAGATGCGAAATAATTAGGAGCGAACAATCATGAAGATAGAAAGACATTCCCAGATCATCCGTCTGATCAGTCAGTATGACATCGAGACCCAGGAAGAGCTGGCAGAGAAATTGAATGAAAGTGGATTTCAGGTTACTCAGGCTACAGTATCCAGAGATATCCGGGAGTTGAAACTGACGAAAATATCAAAACCGGGCGGAGGTTCCCGCTATGCGGTGCTGCAGAGCGTGGATCAGGAAATGAGCAGAAAATATACCAATGTGCTGCGTACTTCGTTCCAGTCCATGGATCTGGCACAGAATATTCTGGTGGTAAAGACCGTATCCGGTATGGCGATGGCTGCGGCAGCTGCAGTGGATGAGATGCAGATTCCCGAGATCGTGGGCTGTATCGCAGGAGACAATACACTGATGTGCGTGGCACGAAGTGCGGATGAAGGTCTGGTACTGATGGAAAAGCTTCGAAAAATGATTATGTAGACAAGATTTTCAGCAACAGAATGTAACTATGCAGAGGGAAATAACCGGATAGTTACCGAAAATAGACAAAAGTTAGGAAAAAGGAGCAGAATGCTAACATATTTACATGTAAAAAACCTGGCTCTCATTGATGAAGCAGAAGTAGAATTCGGGCCGGGATTAAATATTCTTACCGGTGAAACAGGAGCCGGCAAATCCATCCTGATGGGTTCCGTAAACCTTGCGTTGGGACAGAAAATGTCCAGAGAGATGCTGCGCGATGAAGAAAAGCCTGCGCTGGTGGAACTGATTTTTCAGGTAGACAATCCAAGATGTGTGGAACGGTTGAAAGAGAAGGAAATCTCTGTGGAAGAAGGGCAGATTATTATATCCAGAAAACTTACCGGGAACCGGAGTATCAGCAGGTTAAACGGTGAAGTATGTACGGCGGCCCAGATCCGGGAGATATCTTCTCTTCTTTTGGATATACACGGACAGCATGAGCATCAGTCTCTGTTATATCAGGATCAGCAGTTAATAATTTTGGACGCCTACGGAAAAGAAGAGATCCGGGAGAAAAAACAGGAAGTCCGGGAGCGTTTTCAGATCTGGAGTCAGAAAAAGAAGGAACTGACTTCCTATCAGCTGGATGAGGAAACCAGAAAACGGGAGATTTCTTTCCTGGAATTTGAACTTCAGGAGATAGAGGAAGCCGGGCTTCGTCCGGGCGAGGACGAAGAACTGGAAAAACAATATAAAAAAATGTCATCGGGCAGAAATATTCTGGAAGCCATGGCAGCTGTCAAAGGGTATACGGGAAATGATAACGGTGCACAGGATCTGGTGGGCCGGGCGGTACAGGAGACAAACCGGATGCTGGGAGTGGATGAATCTCTGCAACAGATTGCCAGTCTGTTACAGGATGTGGAAAGTCTGCTGTCAGATGTGAACCGGGAAGTCAGTGATTATGTGGAAAGTATGACATTTTCTGAAGAAGAATTCTATGAGACGGAGCAGAGACTGAATCTGCTTAACCGCATGAAGGCCAAATACGGTTCTACGGTAGAAGAGATTCTGGCATGTCAGGAAGAGAAACAAAAAGATCTGGACCGACTGTATCATTTTGAACAATATAAAGAAAAACTGGAAAAAGAGATGCAGAAGGCGGAGACAGAACTGGCATCTGTCTGTGAAGAACTGTCCGAACTGCGTAAAGTTTATGGGAAACAGCTGGAAGGCCGGATTATTCAGGGCTTGCAGGATTTAAATTTTCTGGATGTGAAATTTGAGATTGATTTTGAAACGACAGAGCATTACACGGCAAACGGAAATGACAAAATCTGTTTTACTATTTCCACGAATCCCGGAGAACCGCTGCGACCGCTGGCGAAAGTGGTATCCGGCGGTGAGCTTTCCCGTATTATGCTGGCAATCAAGACGATTCTTGCGGATAAGGATGAGACGGAGACATTGATCTTCGATGAGATCGATACCGGTATCAGCGGAAGAACGGCGCAGAAAGTGTCGGAGAAGATGGCAGTGATCGGAAGAAATCATCAGGTGATCTGTATTACCCATCTTCCGCAGATCGCAGCGATGGCAGATGAGCATTTTGAGATTGCGAAAAAGACAGACCATCAGATAACAAGAACACAGATCCGTCTGTTGAATGAGGAAGATTCAGCGTTAGAGATCGCAAGGATTCTTGGTGGTGCGCAGATTACGGAACACACGATGGAAAGTGCAAAAGAGATGAAAGAACTGGCGCGAAAGAAAAAGGAAGAGATATAAGAAAAAGAAGAAACAAAAGAAACAAAAGGCAGGGGGAATACCATGGAGAGATCCTTAAAAGATACACCATATGAAAGGCGGATCCAGCGACTGATGACAGGTGAAGACGGGGATCAGTATGGGTTTTATATTAATATTACCGACAATATTGTCCGGGAAGTGAAAAACCCGGAAAAAGCCTGCTGGGAGGATGAGACAGGACGTCCGGGCGGCGTGACGCACTGGCTGCAAAAACAGATTTATCCCTATATTCTGGATAATGAGGAAGAGAAGAAATTTCGCAGAACATTTTTGAAAGAGGAACTATTGCGTATTTTCCAGACAGGACAGAGGCACATACAACTTGGATATCGTTTTCGTAAAGGAAAATACATCACCTGTTATACCGTTAATATAGAGATGTTCGAACATCCGGTGGATCACACCGTTGAATGTTGCGCAATCTGGCGAAATGATACGATTCCTTATATTAATCGTGTAATGACTCATATGTTGCTCAGGGATAAATACCGGATGATCGCTGTACTGGATATGCAGGAAAATACAGTATTTGTTCGAAAACATACGTTTGAGAACACGGAAATCCCATGTGACAGTCCGCTGGAGTATGAAGGATTCATTCGTGAACTCAGTGAAAAATGTATACAGGAAAAGAGCAGAGAATGGTTTCGAACCTCTGCCAGTCTGAATACTATGGAAGAAAATCTGCAGGTGGCAGGGATATATTCTTTTACAGTGTACAATGCTGACCGCGGAGCGGAACGATATACCTACCAGTGGCTGGATAAAGAATATCGGGAAGTGCTGATCGCAGTGGAAGACCGGACAGTGGAAATGGAAAAAGATCCACTTACCGATTATCTGAACCGTGACGGATTTGTCAGAAAGACAGAAAATATTCTAAAAAAGAATGCAGACCGGTATCAATTTGCGATTATTTATTTTAATATCCGCAAGTTTTCCGGCCTGAATGATGTCTATGGATACGAAAACGGTGATAGAATCCTCCGCTCTTATATGGACCGGATCCAGAACAGTATGCTTCGTCCACTGGCACTGGGGCGTGTGGCTGCAGATCGTTTTCAGGCACTTGTCGATGTAAAAAATCTGGAACTTGCGGCACTGGGAAAACTTCTGCAGTATCAGATGCAAATCGGGGAAGAACAGGTGGAAATATACGGACGCTGTGGTATTTACTATATTCCTAAGCAATGTAAGCTGGATGTTTCTCAGATGTGCGATCTGGCAAAAATAGCAAAAAATAAAATTTCCAATCAGTATGTGCAGCCATATGCGATCTATCAGGAAGATATGAGGACAGAATACGAACAGAAGAACCGGGCACTTCTGAATCTGGAAAAAGCATTGGAACAGGAAGAGTTTGTGGTATGTTATCAACCGGTAGTGGAGGGGAAAACAGGACAGATCGTATCGGCAGAAGCACTGGTTCGTTGGAACAGCTCAGGTGAAGAGCCGATGATCCCGTCCGTTTTTGTGCCGGAACTGGAAGACAGTGGTTATATTACAAAATTGGACACCTATATAGATCAAACGGTCCGCAGGTTTCAGGAAGAACGCTATCACAAAGGGAAACGAATGATTCCGGTAGCGGTCAATCTTTCCCGGATGGATCTGATGAACAGCCGGTTGATGGAGCGGATCTGTACAGCACTTCAGGAAACAAAAGTACCAAAACAATATTTCCGTTATGAAATTATAGAATCCGCATACACAATTATCAGCAAAGAAGGAGAAGAATTTCTGAAACGTCTGAGAAAAGAGGGCGTTCAGATTTTTCTGGATGATTTTGGAACCGGAATTTCTACATTTGAGACTGTACGGGATTACACCTTCGATGCATTGAAAATGGATATGGGGTTTGTGAAAAAAATCGGAAAGGATCCAAAGAGAGATGCAATTGTAATATCAATTATCGATATGGCACATCGAATGGGAATGAAGGTTGTAGCAGAGGGAATTGAAAATAAACAGCAAAGTGAGTTCTTATGTACCCACGGCTGTGATTATCTGCAGGGATACTATTATTATAAACCAATGTCCGCGGAAGAATTCTCAAAGCTGCTGGATAAATAATGAAAAACAACAAAAAACTGCAAGTGTGAAATAAATGGTTTGTCACATACTAACGGAGAAGACAAAACGAAAGGATGTGGCGGAAACTTGCAGGAAAAACAGAAAAAATATCGAAAATTTTTGTGGTACGCTCTGGTGGGGACGCTGCTGAGCCTGTTTATATTAATATATGGAACTTTGAAGGATCACATACCGGATGAAATATTTGTCTACGCAGACGAAGAGACGGACTGGGAAACATTTTTTCAGGAACCACTGATTTCTTACGATGAAACGGTGGAAGTTTCACAAAATGGAAGTTATCAGATTCGCTGCAAATGGCTGGGAGTGCTGCCGCTGAAAACCATTAAGGTTCATACGGTGGAAAAGCAGGAAGTGCTGGTCAGTGGGTCGCCTGTGGGGATCTATATGGAGACGAAAGGCGTTCTTGTGATTGACAGTGGTGAGATCACGGACCGGGAAGGAATCCGCAGGACACCGGCAGAACATATTATCCAGTCGGGAGATTATATCTGTGAGATTGATGGGAAAGTACTTACAGGGAAAAGGCAGCTGATGCAGCTGGTAAGAGAGAATCAGGGAGAACCGATGGAACTGCAGGTGATCCGCCACCGGGAGACGATAGAGCTGGAGATGACACCGGTGGAGACGGAAGACGGTTCCTATAAACTCGGTATCTGGGTGAGGGATAATATTCAGGGGATCGGAACACTTACGTATGTGGAGCCGAACGGAACATTTGGAGCACTTGGTCATGGAATCAGTGACGCAGACACGGGAGAAAGACTGGAAATTTCTGACGGTGATCTTTACCGTGCAGATATTCTTTCTATCCGTAAAGGTACAGCCGGTACACCGGGGGAACTTCGGGGCGTGATCAATTACAGGGAAGAAAACCGGATCGGAACGATATGTGGGAATTCTCAGTATGGTATCCGTGGGCAGATGGAACACGGAAAATATACAGAATCCATGAAAAAGATACCGACAGGACTCAAACAGGAGATTCAGACAGGAAAAGCGGAGATCCGCTGTGATATCGGTGATGGAATCCAGGAATATCAGTGTGAGATTCTTGAGATCGACAGCAATGCAAGAGATACCAATAAATGTTTTGTCCTGCGAATCACGGATGATGATCTTCTCTCCCGAACCGGTGGAATTGTCCAGGGAATGAGCGGTTCCCCTGTGCTGCAGAACGGGAAACTGATCGGAGCGATCACCCATGTGTTTGTCAATGATCCGACAAAAGGATATGGAATTTTTATTGAGAATATGATGGAATAGCGGAAAACACAGAGAATACAGAAATTAAGAATACAGAAATATATTAGTTCATGATATAATGAGCGCAAGAGAGTCAGAGGGAGCTTGCTCACTCTTGACGAACGGCGAAATTATGGAGTGATGAAATCACGAAATAATGAGCGTTAGCGAGCGGGAATAAGCGCAGCTTATTCATCGGGGCGGTTGAAAATAAAAAAATCAGGCGGGGGAAACAGGAAAATGGGACAGAAATTATATTTGGAATGTTATTCGGGAATCAGCGGAGATATGACAGTTGCGGCGCTGTCCGGTCTTATGAAGGATCGGACACCGCTGTTTTGTGTGTTGGACCATATGCCGTTGGAAGGATTTTCTTATGAATTAAAACAGGTGAAAAAGTCCGGGATCGATGCCTGGGATTTCCTGGTAAAACTGGATGCGGAGCATGAAAATCACGATCATGATATGGAGTATCTTCACGGACACAGCCATACGCATGACCATGACCATCATCACGGCCATGAGCATCACCAGGATCACGCAGAAACAGCCGGACATCATCATGATCCGGCGCAGGCGGAAGCGATGCATGCGCAAGAAGAAACTGGACATGAGGAGCATCACCATCATCATCACGAACATCGCGGACTGGGAGATATTTTCCCGATCATTGACCGGTGTGATATGACGGATACGGCGAAAGAACTGGCAAAAGATATTTTCCGGATTCTGGCGAAAGCGGAGGCGAAGGCACACAATGTACCGGAAGATCAGGTGCATTTTCATGAGGTGGGAGCCGTGGATTCTATCGTGGATATTGTTGCAGCTGCGGTCTGTATGGACAGTTTGCAGGTGGATGGCGTGATCGTTCCGTTTCTTTGTGAGGGAAAGGGAACCGTGCGCTGCCAGCATGGCATCCTTCCGGTTCCGGTTCCGGCAGTTACCAATATTATCCAGGACAGCGGTTTGAAACTCAGGATGACACAGGTGGAAGGAGAACTGGTAACTCCGACCGGAGCAGCTTTTGCGGCAGCAGTCCGCACAGAAGAAACACTTCCGGAGACATTCCGCATCCTCAATGTAGGAATCGGCGCCGGAAAACGCAAATACGAGTGCCCGGGTATCCTTCGCGCGATGCTGATTGAGACGGAAGAGAAACGGGAAGATAAGATCTGTAAACTGGAAGCCAACATCGACGACAGTACCGGTGAACAGCTTGGCTATGTTCTCGGTGCACTGATGGAAGCCGGTGCAAGAGATGTGCATTACACCCCTGTATACATGAAGAAAAACCGCCCTGGGTGGCAGCTGAATGTGATCTGCATGGAAGAAGACAGAGAAAAACTGGAAAATATCATCTTCCGGGAAACAACGACCATTGGGATCCGCAGACAGAAGATGGACCGGACGGTGCTTCGGAGAAGTAAAAAGACAGTGCAGACACCGTACGGGGAGGCGGAAGTGAAGATCTGTGAGAAAGATGGTATGAAAAAAGTTTATCCTGAGTATGAATCGGTGGTTCGGCTCTGCAAGGAGAGTGGGGCGGCGTTTCAGGATGTGTTTGAAAGCGTGAAGCAGGCGATAGAAAAATAAAAAACAGAGACATTTTAGATAAATGAGTCTTTGAGATTTTACTATAGAGTGCCGAAACCCAGCAAGAGGAAGGCGGAGCCAGGGTGGCACGACACTTTGTGGGAGGTTAGAGCGTGTCTGAAAAAGGCTTTTCGTGAGCTGCGAGTCCCAGTTTGCGGGAGATTTTATCCGAATGAGGGCGGCGTAGCGGGCTACGGCAACCGAATGAGGG
>ERZ839767.2670-NODE-2670-length-22597-cov-6.765815_pt1 | contig 22597 bp, 19 predicted proteins | sample MGYA00519879_ERZ839767 | MGnify/ENA primary metagenome ERZ839767 (study PRJEB31850, sample SAMEA3708852) | human gut metagenome | biome: human gut; feature: human-associated habitat; material: faeces | place: China | collected 2014 ... | reverse complement strand
GCTCAGGTGCTGGAGTCTCAGTCTGTTCTGGAGCAGGTGTTACAGTTTGCTCAGGAGCTGGAGTTTCAGTTTGTTCTGGAGCAGGTGTTTCTGCTGGAGCTTCTGTTGTATCTGCAGGAGCTTCTGTTGTTTCAGCTGGAGTTTCGACAACTTCTGCTGCTTTTTCTTCCACTACTTCTTTTACTGCTTCTTGACTAGCTGTAGCTACTGTTTCTTTCACTTCCCCTGTAATGTTACTTGAAACGCTAGCTGTAGTTGCCTTTTCAGTCTTTGAAGAATTAACTGTTCCATTTTCTGAAAAATAATATGATTTTCCTTCGATTTCTTGCCATCCTTTAGCTACAGTTTTATCTTCATTCACGTAACGATCACCGTGCCATCCTGGTTCTTCCTTAGCTGCAACAACTGTTGCTACAACAGGGAATGCAGATGCTACACAAAGAATCGCCGCGACTTTTTTACCATTATTTTCTACAAAGTTCATTATATTCTACCCCCTATTAAAAATAGTTCATGATTAGTTTACCACGAAACAAACTCACAAACAACCCTAAATTTTATTTTCGGTTAGATTTAACTAAAAATAAAAGGCCTCAAAGAGGCCTAGATAATCATCAATTATTTTGTTTTTTCAATGATTTCTGTGAAGCTATCTTCTTTTAAACTAGCACCACCAATTAACGCACCATCGATATCTGGTTGAGCCATATATTCAACGATGTTGTTAGGTTTAACACTTCCACCATATTGGATACGTACTTTTTCAGCAGCTTCTTCACCATACATAACCTTAACTTGGTCACGTACAATTTTACAGCAGTTTTCAGCGATTTCTACAGAAGCAGATTTTCCTGTTCCGATAGCCCAGATTGGTTCGTAGGCAATAACCATTTCACCAACACATTTTGGACATAAATCAGCTAAAGAACCAGCCAATTCTTCACGAATTACTTTTTCTGAGTTTCCTGCATCGTAATCAGCTTCAGTTTCACCAACACATAAGATTGGAGTGATTCCAGCTTTAATTAAACGTTTTGCTTTTTTGTTAACTGTTTCATCAGTATCACCAAACATTTCACGACGTTCAGAGTGACCGATAATGCAGTATTTAACTCCCATTTCTTCTAACATAGGAACACTAACTTCACCAGTGAAAGCACCATTGTCTTCAAAGTGGCAGTTTTCAGCAGCTACAACTAAGTTTTTAGCGTGATCCAATGCAGTTCTTAAATCAGTAAATGGACATCCAATTCCATAAGTAGCATTTTCGCTAGCAGCAACACCATCAACAGCTTCAAAGAAAGCTTTTGTTTCAGCGTTGTTTTTATTCATTTTCCAGTTTCCAACGATAATAGGTTTTCTCATTTTAAATACATCTCCTTATTACTTTTCGCTGATAATAGCGATACCAGGTAATGTTTTACCTTCCATATATTCCAAACTAGCTCCACCACCAGTTGAAACGTGAGAGAACTTGTCTGCATATCCTAATTGTTTTGCAGCAGCAGCAGAGTCTCCACCACCAATTACTGTAATAGCTTCTGGTAATTCAGAGATTGCTTTACATACTTCTTCAGTACCTTTAGCGAATTTAGGCATTTCGAATACACCCATAGGTCCATTCCATACTACTGTTTTAGCACCTGCTAAAGTTTCTTTGAACAATTCAACTGATTTAGGACCAATATCTAATCCCATCCATCCATCAGGAATTTGTCCAGCATCAGCAACAGAAGTGTTAGCTTCTTCACTGAAAGCATCAGCGATTACGTTATCTACAGGAAGAACTAATTTGTCTCCAGCTTTTTCTAAATATTCCTTAGCTAAATCTAATTTGTCATCTTCAACTAATGAAGTACCGATTGAACCACCAACAGCTTTAGAGAATGTATAAGCCATTCCACCACCGATGATAACTTTATCAGCTTTTTTCAACAAGTTGTCAACAACATCGATTTTACTAGATACTTTAGACCCACCGATGATAGCTACGAATGGGTGAGCTGGTTCATCAACAGCTTTTCCTAACATTGTAACTTCTTTTTCTACTAAGAATCCTAATCCATTTTCTTTAATATTTGTAGGGATACCTACAGTAGAAGCGTGAGCACGGTGAACAGATCCGAATGCATCTTCAACGAATACTTCACCTAAGCTAGCCCAATATGCACCTAATTCAGGATCGTTTTTGCTTTCGCCTTTTTCGTAACGAGTATTTTGCATTAACACGATTTCTCCATCAGCTAATGCATTAACAGCGTTTTCTAATTCTTCACCACGAGTTACTGGGCAGAAAGATACTTTTACTTCTGGTAACAATTCTTGTAAACGTACGGCTACGCATTCCAAGTTGTTTTTAGCCTTGTCTTCTTCAGTCTTAACTTTTCCTAAGTGAGACATCAAAATAACTTTAGCTTTGTTTTCTACTAAATATTTAATTGTAGGTAAAGCCATTACGATACGGTTATCATCAGTGATAACACCATCTTTTCTTGGCACGTTAAAATCACAACGTACGATGACCTTTTTTCCAGCTACATCAAGGTCTTTAACAGTTCTCTTTGTCATGTATATTCCTCCTACTGTCATTTTTTTTGCACATCCATTATATCACTACATAAATTGATTGACTAGTTTTTCACAAGTAAAATATTTCACAAAAAGCGCTTACATCACTTACTTGTGGTAATTACGACCATTATTGATCATAAAACCACGATAAATCTGTTCCAACATCAAGACACGCGTCATTAAATGCGTAAAAGTAAGGTCCGATAATTTCCAACGATAATTCGCTCTAGAAACTAATTTTTCACTCGGTCCTAGACTTCCCGCAATCACAAAAACAATATTTGAATACTTCATTTGCCAAGTATCTAAATTCTTCGCAAACGTTTCAGAATCAATCATCTTGCCATGAAGATCTAGCAATACCACAAAATCTTGATCTGATAATTTTTCTAGAACACGATTTCCCTCTTTTTCTTTCACCAATAAAACCTCAGCTTCTCTAGAAACATGCTCATTTGCTTCATCCTTGACTTCCATTTCAGTAAACTTACAAAAAGCCGACAAACGCTTGATATATTCTTTTTCTAAAGACTGTAACGCCTTATCCTTATTCTTTCCAATCGCAATTAATTTAATCACAATATCCCTCCAAACAAATACATTACCCTAAAAACATAAATGATTTTCAAATTTCATTTTCTTTAATATCTTCCACATAATCATCAATTTCATCCCACAAGATGTCAAATCCATTTATAAACATATATATCACCTAAAAAAATAGTACTCTAATCGAGTACTAAATTCCATGGTGATTCACATAATATATATAGATAAATAATCCAATCAAGATAAATCCTAATATCCAATTAAGCATTTCTTTTTACAATTCCATAATAAACTTTTGAAGTTAATACATAAATCACAATGTAGACTAGCGCAAAAGCCACAAAACACATAGCAGTTGTTCGAATATAAAGCCATGCATCACTCACAAACAGCAAATGAAGTAGCTTTTCAATCATTGGATACGCAAAGCTTATATGAATGCCTGCAACAAGTAAAGGCATAAAGAATACGGTTAATACTTGCGAGTGAATAGCCTTCTTTACATCACTTTGTTCTAGGCCCGCTTTTTGCATAATTTCAAAACGATCCTTATCTTCATAGCCTTCAATAATTTGTTTGTAGTACATAATTAGAATGGTTGCCATGATAAATAAGAAGCTTAAGAAGATTCCAATAAATAAGATTCCTGCATATAATTCAATCAAGCCTTGTTTCTGATCCGATTTATTTGTCCAAATAAAATTATTTATATTTCCATTCTGAGTTAACTTTTCAATCACCTTACGATCATTCGCATCACAATCAAATGAATAACTCGCATATATTGTACTCGCATTATCATTATATACATTCAATTGATCTTGTTGCATCGTTTCTAAAGTCTTTTCTGAATCCACAATAATATAATAATGCTCTGTCACATTCGGATTATTTTCATCCATCTTCAAGTGATCCAATTGTTTCTTTACAACATATTCTTTTCCAAATAAAGATAAAGTCTTCTCCTTAACCTTCTCTACATTAGAATATACATAAATTTCATTTGGCTTTAAAGACCCCTTAATATTTTCATAATCTTGAATATCTTTTAATGGAAGACAATAAAATTCTTGAATCTCATTTACGGCATTCATGCCCTCATTACGATAATCCGTAATCAAAGCTCCATTCTTTAAATATCCAGCATAACTTAGTTCTTTATACGCAAGAAGATTCTTTGGAACAATGCCCATACGAATTAATTCTTCACTCATTTCATCAAAATCAATATTGGCTGCATCCCCATATCCACTTCCAATAAAATCTCTTGAATATTGTGAATCCACAACACGATCAATACTTGACCACATGCTAAGGGTTGTAGACAACATCACTAAAACCATTGTTGAAAGAATACAAATATTGGCTAGTCCTACGGCATTTTGTTTCATACGATACATCATGCCAGAAATACTAATAAAGTGATTCGTCTTATAATAGTAATTCTTGTTTTTCTTCATTAATTTTAAGAAAGTGACCGAAATCGATGTAAATAATAAATAGGTTCCAATAATGACAAGTACTACAGCCACAAAAAAGACGTAGAGTGCGCTTAAAGGATTTTTAGTCGTAATTGATAAATAGTATCCAATACCTAGACAAAGAATACCAACAATGGAAAGAAACCATTTGGCCTTAGGCTCTTTTTCGCCCATATGATTGGAATGAAGTAATTCAATCGGACTTGAAATATGAATACGAATCATAGAATAGAAATAGATCAATACATAAATCAATCCAATCACAAGAGCGCATTGTCTCATGCCAAAAAAAGAAAAGTAGAAGCCGAGTACAATATCTGCACCAATCATTTTTGCGATTATTAAGAACATCGCTTTATCAAATAAAACACCTAATCCAATTCCTAAAATTAATGAAACAAGTAGAGTTATTAATGTCTCATAAAACAAGACGCGAGCTAAGTGTTTCTTTTCCATTCCCAATATAGAGAATAATGCGAATTCTTTTTGTCTTCTTTTAATTAAAAAGCTATGTGTATAGAACAAGAAGATAAACGCAAAGATTTCAATAATCACAGTGCCAAAGCCTAATAACTGCTTTATAGAAGTTCCTCCTACGATTTCATTTAAATGCGGATTATTTGCCAAAGAAACGACCATATACAACATCATTGTCGTTAAGACACTCGTTAATATATAAGGAATGATGGTGCGCGCATTCTTCTTCAAATTATCTACAGCTAAATTTAAATAGAAAGCTCTACTCATGATGAACACCACCTGTAGCTAGTAGTGTCAACGTATCACTAATACATTGATACATCTGATCTAAATTTTTATTTCCCTTATAAATTTCATGGAAGATCTTTCCATCCTTAATAAATAATACGCGAGAAGCATGGCTAGCCGCCTTTGTCGAATGAGTTACCATCACGATTGTTTGTTGATTCGCATTGATGGTTCCAAATAGATGTAAAAGTTCCTCTGTACTCTTTGAATCCAATGCTCCTGTTGGCTCATCCGCCAAAATTAGATCTGGATTTGTGATGATGGCACGAGCAACAGCTACACGCTGTTTTTGTCCCCCACTAATTTCATATGGAAACTTATCTAAAATACTCTCAATACCTAGTTGTTTTGCGATAGGTTCCAATCGTTTTTTCATTTCTGGATATTTTTTCTTACTTAAAACCAAAGGCAAGAAAATATTATCGCGATTATTAAAATTATCTAATAAGTTAAAATCTTGAAATACAAAGCCTAAATGTTCTCTTCGAAAGTTCGCAATTTCCTTTTCTGAAATATGCGTAATATCTTTACCATGTAATAAGACTTGTCCACTTGTTGGTTTATCTAAAGCCGCCAAGATATTTAATAATGTTGTCTTACCCGAACCAGACTCACCCATAATAGCGACATATTCACCTTTATTCACACTAAAGTTTACGTTGGTCAATGCCTGTACTTGGTTCTGTGTAAATCTTGTTGTATATACTTTTTTCAAATTTTTTACTTCCAATAATGCCATATTCATTACCTCCATGTACACCAAAATTCTACAAAGAATTTAAAAACGCAGCCATCGATTCAGCTAACACTCACCTTACAAGATTGTAAGATTACTCGATTCTTCCTTCAAAATGCGTAAGATCAAGGAATACACAAGTCCCTTTACCAACACTCGATTCAATCGTTATTTTATGATTCAACATATCTAAAATATTCTTACATAAATATAGACCTAAGCCACTGGCTGTTTTATCGCTACGTCCATTCATACCTGTATATCCCTTTCCAAATACACGATTTAGATCACTTGCACTAATACCAATACCAGTATCTTCAATAACTAAGACATGTTTAGTCTTCATATATATAGATATAGAACCATTTTCATTTGTATATTTAAGACTATTCGAAAGAATCTGTTCCAACACAAACACAAGCCACTTTTCATCACTCAATATAACATCCCCGGTTTCTTTAAAATTCAACTGAATGTGTTTACGAATAAATTCTGTGGAAAAGCGACGAATGGATTGGCGAATCAAATCATCCAAATCCAACTCTTTAAATAAAAAATCAGTATGCGTACTATTCAAGCGTAGATATGCTAAAACCATATCTGTATATTGATCCATGCGTAATAACTGCAGCTTAATTTCACTACGACTCAAATTCTCATCTTCAAGCAACAATTTCATAGCAGCAATGGGAAGCTTAGCCTGATGTACCCACATCGTAAAATAATCTTCTAGATTATGCATTTTACTTTCTGAAGAAATAACATATTCATCATGATAGTCTTTCATAGCCACTAAGATTTTATGATAATCCTCTCCCATCAATGAAGAATCTTGAAGATCACAAGACAAAGAAACATTACTATTGGATTGAAGTGTTACTAAGGTTTGGTGTTTAGTTGAATATTTGTGGTAATCCCAAAAGAAACATACCACCAACAAAACACATAAAATCATGAATGCATATGTAAAAGCTTCAAGTTCTAGATTATAGAGTTTAAATACAACATAGCATGTCAAAAGACTAAAAGTATATATAACTATAAACAAACATCGATCTTTTAAATAATGAATAAATAATTTCATATCTTATATCCCAATCCCTTTTTTGTTTGGATAAAATCCACAATACCAATGCTCTCTAACTTCTTGCGCAAACGATTCACATTCACGCTCAATGCATTTTCATCCACATAAAAATCTGTCTTCCACAAATATTCCATTAAACGATCTCGAGATACAATCGTTCCCTTCTTCTCCATAAGTAAACGAAGTATCTTCGCCTCATTCTTACTCAGTTCCATTTGGGAAGATTGAAAACTTACTGTATTATCATCTAAATTAAAGCGTACACCTTGATATTCAAGAATATTATGATTGGATACAAAGTCATAGCTACGTCTTAATATAGCTGTGATTTTAGCAGCTAGAACATTTAAATCAAATGGCTTGCACACAAAATCATCCGCGCCTTTTGAGATGGCCATCACAATACTCATATTGTCTGTAGCACTTGAAATAAAAATAATTGGCACCTTTGATTCTTCACGAATCTTTTCCGTCCACAAATATCCATTCAAATTAGGCAGTGTTATATCCATTAACACTAAGTCTGGATTAAAGGAATGAAATGCATCCATCACATTATAAAAATCAGTAACTCGACAAACTGAATAATTCCAAGATTCAAGAAACGATTCTAACTTTTTTGAGATGAGTTCATCATCTTCTACAATCATTATTTTATACATACTCTCACCCACTTTATTATACTGCAAACTATAAGAAATCTTTCTAACAATGGTGTAAGATAAGACCAAAAGGAAGTGTTAGTATGATCTATCTTCAAATGGGAATCCTTATTCTAGAAATCGGATTGTGTTATTTAATCAACAACTTATTAAAAGATACATTAAACAAAAAAATACGATACGCCATCTGTATCGCACTACTTTTAAATTGTTGGAATATGCGTACGTATCAAGCCATGTGGGCTATACATACATTATTCTGTTTACTTGTACTTCTTTTATTCTTTAAAACAACAAAAAAGGCTAAACCTGTTCTTTGTATTATTTTATCAGCAATTCTCTCTACATCCATCGTGACATTTGGCTATGTCAATATGTATACCATCCATAAGACCACCTACAACCTAACAACCACAAAAAAATCACTCCAACAAAAATTTGTTTTATTTCGGATGTTCACTATCCCAATGCGAATAATCCTCAACGATTAAAAGAAATCACAAATACATTATTAAAAGTAAAACCAAATTTCTATCTACTTGGTGGAGACTTCGTGGATGAATCCACATCCAAAGAAGATATGGAAATCCTATTTAAACAACTCGGAAGACTTACTAAAGTAGCCCCTGTTTATTTTGTATATGGTAATCACGAAAACAAGACAAAATTCACAAGAACCAAGCTCAATCAAGTAATCACAAAAAACAACATTACCATTCTAAATGATCAAGAAGTACATTTAAATAACATTATCCTTATTGGAAGAAAAGACTACACAAACAAAAATCGAAAGAAAACAAAGGACTACAACCTTACAAACAAAACCTACAACATCGTCCTAGACCATCAACCACAAGGAACAAGAGAAAACATTAAAAACAACTTAGACCTTCAACTCAGCGGACATACTCATAACGGACAAATGTTTCCACTCTCATATTCTTACCATTTACAACCCGATTTTGCAGGAAATTACGGTAAAAAAAACTATAAACACTACACAAAAATCATTACCTCAGGCCTTGTTGGTTGGGGCTTTCCAATAAGAACAGAGGGTATATGTGAGTATGTAGTAGTCAACATTAAGCAAGATAAATAAAATCAAATAATACAAATGAAAATACCCCTTAAGAACTACCATAAGGATTTTTGCCAGAAGGAAATCATCAAATTATATAATTTAAATCTTTTTGTCTTTTTTCATTTCAATAAGAGTTCAAATAATACAAATAAACTTAGTCCTCAAGAACCAGTATCTTCACTTTTAAAGAAGTATAGAGTTCAAATAATACAAATAAACTTAGTCCTCAAGAACTTAATATCTTTTTATTTTGACTTCTAATCGTTCAAATAATACAAATAAACTTAGTCCTCAAGAACAATCTTCTTCGGTGCCTGAAGCAATCAACGGTTCAAATAATACAAATAAACTTAGTCCTCAAGAACGATGTCACACTTAAATTTAAATTATTCTGTGTTCAAATAATACAAATAAACTTAGTCCTCAAGAACAATAAAACCCCTTAAATTTTCTAGCAGAAGTTCAAATAATACAAATAAACTTAGTCCTCAAGAACTAGCCATTCTTCATGGCTTTCGTATTTTTCGTTCAAATAATACAAATAAACTTAGTCCTCAAGAACTATTTGGATGTGCATCTATGGATCGTTGGGTTCAAATAATACAAATAAACTTAGTCCTCAAGAACTACATCGCTGTTAATAAAAGCTTTTGTTCAGTTCAAATAATACAAATAAACTTAGTCCTCAAGAACTCGAAAGAACGTCCAGGAGCACGCATCTACGTTCAAATAATACAAATAAACTTAGTCCTCAAGAACACTGGTGTGGCTAGACACGAATACATTCAGTTCAAATAATACAAATAAACTTAGTCCTCAAGAACGATCACATATGTATCAGATGATAGAAGGAAGTTCAAATAATACAAATAAACTTAGTCCTCAAGAACTTGCCAAGGGACGTGGTTATTTAAGCCACAGTTCAAATAATACAAATAAACTTAGTCCTCAAGAACTGTTGTAACATACCCATCAACATTTGTTGAGTTCAAATAATACAAATAAACTTAGTCCTCAAGAACTGTTTGATTGAATTACTGCTTCACAATTGGTTCAAATAATACAAATAAACTTAGTCCTCAAGAACTTACAATGCTGGTAGAATTGATATACAGAGTTCAAATAATACAAATAAACTTAGTCCTCAAGAACTATTTTCCGGCTGTGTATTAATACATGGTCGTTCAAATAATACAAATAAACTTAGTCCTCAAGAACAGGTGCAAGCTGTACATCTAGCGGATATGTGTTCAAATAATACAAATAAACTTAGTCCTCAAGAACTTAAAAAAGATGGTTCAGTCACAGTACCAGTTCAAATAATACAAATAAACTTAGTCCTCAAGAACAAAGTGATTATCAAATTCTTGAATCTGATGGTTCAAATAATACAAATAAACTTAGTCCTCAAGAACGCTGTTCTTATATATTACACATTATTATAAGTTCAAATAATACAAATAAACTTAGTCCTCAAGAACGTAAACTTACGCAGTCTCTGATGTCTTCCCGTTCAAATAATACAAATAAACTTAGTCCTCAAGAACTTTTATAGCCTAACCTTTTGAACATTCCTGTTCAAATAATACAAATAAACTTAGTCCTCAAGAACGTTTTGACAGTGCATAGAACATAAATTTAGTTCAAATAATACAAATAAACTTAGTCCTCAAGAACGCACATAGAGAAATTGTTTCAGCAAAGTATGTTCAAATAATACAAATAAACTTAGTCCTCAAGAACAAATAACATTAAAGGATATATTGGTGAAGGTTCAAATAATACAAATAAACTTAGTCCTCAAGAACTATCGCTCAACATATTCAGGAAGTGTTTTGGTTCAAATAATACAAATAAACTTAGTCCTCAAGAACCTGAAAGGCAAAGGGCTGACACAGAGTGGCGTTCAAATAATACAAATAAACTTAGTCCTCAAGAACACATAGTCCAGCCAGTTGATACGGAATAAGTTCAAATAATACAAATAAACTTAGTCCTCAAGAACGCAAATATCGTATTATCAAAAAGCGAACAGTTCAAATAATACAAATAAACTTAGTCCTCAAGAACAGGCAATCGCTCCATATTCGCCTGTTTGAGTTCAAATAATACAAATAAACTTAGTCCTCAAGAACGTAGATACAGGAGTTCGCATTGTAGGTAGGTTCAAATAATACAAATAAACTTAGTCCTCAAGAACTATCGGCCTTATTATAGCATAATTGTGCTTTATTTACAGTATATTTTGAGTATAAGTATCATTAAATATTAGATAAAAAGTTGTGTTTTTATCTTCAAATTGTTCCATTAATCGAATGTTTTTTTCTGTTTGTTGCTGCTTATGAAGCATAGTATAAGGATTTTGTATATAGGAAATGTTATCAAATTGGTTCAAATCATATTCATATTTTTCTATGTAATCTTTGTTAGAAACAATCAACATCGCAAATTTTTCTAGTTCTTCAATAGAATTGCAAGCCATATTATCATTATTTAAAAGAAATAAGATATTATCTTGATCAAACGATTTCAACCATTTCAATACTATTTGTGTAATTGGAAAATCAATGTATACAACATTAAATTGATTTCTGCTCACAAACAATAGCAAGTTGTAAACCATAATGTATTGTTTATCTACTGTAATGCCATCTACATTTATATCTAGCATTGATAAAAACTTAGAAATATCAAAATCAGATATTTCTAAATTAATAATACATCCAATATTCCTTGTTAATATTTCTCTCAATTTATACATGCCATGATCCGTTAATAAATTTCTAAATCCTTCTCTAATCAATTCAAATGATTTAAAATCATTTTCATTTTCTTGCACAAGATTAGTTGTTTCAATATTGAATATAGATTTTGTTCCAAATCCAAAATTAGAATTAATATCATTACCATATGAATAATAAATAAAATTAAGTTCAGTTGGTTTAATTGGCTGATTTTCAGAATCTAATACTTTACAATAATTTCTTTTCTTTTTAACGAATTGATTTGTAAAACAGTCTATTATATCTTTTTGTTTAGCACCTGCTAGTACTACTATATTATTATCTTCCGGAATCAAGTAGACAGACTCCTCATGTATTATTTTCACTATTTAGCCCTCCTATGATTAAAGTACGATCTGTGGTCGTAATATTTTCTTGTAAAGTATAATTACTATTCATATTTACAATGTTTTGATATTGCCTCTCAGTTATTATTAAATATCGTATATCCCCATTATCAGGAACATTGTTTTTCAGTCTTTTTTGAATTGTTTTAGCTGAATCATTATTTATACATAACTTTGCATAAACCGAGTATTGTATTCGAATAAAACCTTCCGTCTTTAAATATTTTACAAACTGCCTATAATGTCTTTGATCTGTTTTCGTCTCTTGTGGTAAATCAAAGAATAGTACTAATCGCACAAATCTACTACTCCCCTCCATAACGAATTCCTTTTGAAAAATCAATCTTCAAAATATCATCTGTTTTTTCATTCAAAAAACCAATATAAGAATCAATTAAATCTTCAATCGCATCTTTTAAACGCATCCATTTTTTAGCTATATAAATCTTCGTTTCTAACAATCCAATCAATTCTTGTTTTTGAGCTACATTGAAACTATCTTTAATATTTTCTTCAACCCATACATCTACTATTACTCGTAATGGCTCTATAAAATCGTATGTTAAATTAAAGGCATTCGATTCGCCAATATGATGAATTCCTAACTGAGTTAATAATCCTCTAGCTGTTATACATTTTGAAATATAACTAGCTAAAATCTTATATCCATAATTCAGCGCAAAATTTCTTACGTCATTCTTATCATCTCTATAAAACTTTGTTCCAAACATCTTTCCAAAATAACACTTCGCACTCACTGCTTCTCGATTCGTTTGATCATCGTTATAAACTGAATTCTTATAGCCAATTAAAGTTTCTAATTCATCACAATCCTCGTAAATCAAATCCAACACATCTATTTCAGATTGTATTTTTTGTTCTATTATAAATTTCCATAATTTCTTTTTCCGAGTTATTTTCCAATTAATCTGTTTATTCAATTGCTTAAACACCAAAGAATGATTGTTAAACGGTTGAAAAATACCAATTGGATCATTCTTTGAATCACAAATTATTACATTAATATTATTCTCTACCAATTTTGACAACATAGGAATTGTCATTGTAATTCGATCATGTGAAAAAATCACTGTATCCAAATCACATAATGGTATATTCTGATATTCATTTCCTATTGTAATTTTCATTCGATTTAATGTTAATGACACTGTACACTCAGTTCCAATTACTACTGTTTTCCAGCCCATATTAATAAAACTATAATAAAAAAATGAGATAGCCACAATTAGCTATCTCTAATAGTTTTCGAATTTAAATCTTATTCTTCCAGACTAAATTCATTTGTATTATTTGACACACTTATTGTAGCACGTCGCTACAAATTTTCCAAGAAAACTTTTCCTTTTTTATCTTAGAATACTTTCCAGGAGCTTTTCTAGGACCTGATATTAATAATTTACCATTTTCGTTATATGTATAACGAATACCTAGAATACTTGATTTGATTTTTATATATTGTGCTCTATTTTCAGTATCTGTTTTATCATCAATTGAACCAGCAACAGGTATATATCTATCAACAATTGTTGGTGGTGTACAATTGCGATTCACAATCAAATCTAAATATGCCATTGTTTCTAAAAATTCCTGATAGTTAGTTTTGTCTTTTAATATTTTTTCAACAGTTCCTTTATAACGGTGCATATCACGAATATCCATTAAATTATCTAGACAATAACCAATAATTTCAGTGATTTTGTAATCCGAAAATTTTTTCTTTCCATCCGAATTAATTTTTGGCATTTTAAAATCAAATTGACCCGCTAATTCTTTCTTATAGAAATAAACCTGTTTATAGATTTCATCATAACTAAATACATACAAGTGTTTCATTTCTAATTTTTTATTCACAATAGAACCAATATTAAACTTTTGAATTGTGTAGTTATTCGTATCATAAATCAAATCATTTTTAAATACACGCATACGGAAATAACATTCCTTTACATTTCCATTTTCATCTAATAATTCAGGTACTTTATAGTAATCCCTTATTAATTTAATGTATTGCTCTTTATTGATTTCGCCCTTGTTATTTACTATGACTTTTGGAATATGAATTCCAACATGGACTTTCTTTCCCTTCTTATCTGTGTATTTATAGAAATCTACCGCAACACAATTTATTGAGCTAAAGATACGCTTATCATTATTTACACCTAAAAGACCCAACACACCTTTTTCTCTAGCAATATTCTTCTTTTTATCTTTCTGTGGATAAATTGTTGCATCAAAGAATGCACCTTTGTAGTTTTTCTCTGCTTTTAAAGAATATAAAGGTACTGTAGCCTTTACTTGAGAAACCAATGAATCATTATCATTTGGGAAGTTGCCAAAACGTTTGTTATAGGCATATCTTATGAAATTATATAGTTTCTGATTTTCTGATTTATCACTATCCGGTTCTTGTGTTTCCTTCATTCTCTTCAAGAATTCTTGATAATACTTATTATTACCACGTTCATCATAATTTGGATAATATGTTGATAAGACCATATCTGCAATCGCAACAATTGAAGCATCATGGGCATGGTGTTGATCCCCAATATTACGATTTTTCTTCATGTTAAACGCATTTCTATAAACAGTTGTAAATGAAGAACGTAAAGAAACAATATGAGTATCATAATTATTCACTTGATTATAAGCTCTTAAAATAGCCATCAATTCACGAATAATATAACGAGTATCCACTAAATTACGATTAATAAATCCCATAGCTTCATCTGTAGTTGCTAGTAATAAACGTTTTAATTTTTTATCTGAAATCAATTTCATTTCATTCAACTCATAACATCTTCGTTTAAAATCACTCGAAATAATACGCTTACCAGCTTTGTTCGTTACAGTTTCAGCTTCGATATATTCCAATGGAAGTCTATCTGCCTTTTTCCCATTGATTTCTTTTTTTATCAACATCAAGTTATCCATGGAATTATCACCAAAGCCACGAGGTAAAATATGATCCATTTCATAATTTTCTAATTTTTGAATATCGATCTCATCACCAGTAACCATGTCACGACCATTTTGACGAATATATAGTTCAACTTTACGTTTATTCTTTTCTAAATAAGGCTCAATAACATCCCAGTCTTCCATATATTGTTTTGAAAGCTTAGCTTTTTTCTTCTGCTCCTTCATTTGTTTAGTTAAGTAATCATACAAATTTTTCATTTGATCAAAATGCTTGGCTGGTTCATCACCATCATGAGCACTATCTTTCAAATCTCTTGCTGTTTCAATCACAACTCGATCAGGAACTCCATAAGTATTAACAACTTCTTCATATAGCTTAAAACATTCATTTAAAGCTCTTATTACAGGTCTAGCAATTGGAATAAATGGTTTACCATCTTGTATCAATAAATCAATAGACAACTTCTTCGTATCCCTTAATAAAGTCATATACTTGTTAGAATCAAAATTAATTCGATTTCCATCCAAGTCCGTTGCTTCAGTAATCAAAGTCATCTGTTCATTCTTTTGATTTTCCGTATTATCCCTAAACATTTCCTCAAGCAATGTTTCTCCATCCACATTCATCTTAGTTTCCATAATAAATTGTTTAGAGAACGCATAAAATCCATTTGATTTACATCTTGCTAATTTCTTCGCATCGTTTTCATCTAAATTCAACTTCTTAGTGAAATAATTAATTTTTGATTGTTCTTCATCAAATAAGTTTAAATTCAAAATAATATCTTCAATTTTGTTAACTTTTTCTTTCTCATTCTCATCAAATAAATCAATAATAGAATGCAATTCAAATTGAGGATATACACTAATTATATTCTGATATAAAGTATATCTATTTTTAAACTTACCAGCCTTATGAGAATCTTTAGGACCAAAAGATTTTAAATCTAATAGTTGTGCAACTTCTTTGTGAGAAACATAATCTGTACGCTTCAAAAATAATTCATCAAATACTTTTAATTTATCTTCACGGCTTAAATAATATCGGTTTTCATCCTTATCAATTGCAGTAAGAATATTCAATTCATTTAATAAGTTAAATGTCTCTGCAATAAACGATCCTTTTGGAAGTGCATATTCTCCAGGTAAATATGTACAATGCGAAATCATATTTAATTTCCAATTTTGAATACTCTCTTCTTCATTAACTAAAGCATCCTTACAATACTCATATCCATACTTAAAAGTTCCATCTTTTCGATTGATCCAACTATTTTTAGCTTGTGAAGACAAAGGTCCAATATAGTAAGGAATACGTGCTCTAATTGTAGAAATGCAAGCTTCAATAAAATCATCTGTAATTAAGTCAGGATAAAATTCTCGTTGCTTATGCAAAATATCACTAGCTTCTTTTACATACAAGCCATTCGGATACTTATTCTCCATATTCTTCACAACACGTAAACGTTCTCCAATCGCCTTACTCATTTTACTCTGAATTATCTTCTTTTCTTCTTTATATTTATCTGGATCTGAATATTCTAGTTTTTGAACTTTTAGAACTTCATTTAATTTCTCTACAGCCACTTCACAAATATAATTATGATCCTTTAAAATCTGAGAAACCGCAATTACATCATGAAGTTCTACTGCATTATTCAAAAATTCATTTAAATTATCCATCTTTAATAATTCATCTAATTTTACAGATTCTTTAGTTTTATCTTCTTGAACAAGTACAACAGACTCACTAATTTTCTTCAAATCACATTTAAAGCCACAAATCAATTTTAAGATTTCCAATAATGCATCATTATCCTCAGCTTCTACTGTGTATTCATCTTTTAACAAAGACTTTAATTCATTAGATTTCACTTTTCCCTTTTCAAAAATAGGTTTTAGTATTGTTTGCTCAAATTCTTTTGTATTTTCTTCAAAATTAACATATGCATGAGTAAACTCATAAAACTGTTCAACAAAGAATTCAAAAGTAATTGGTTCACTAGAAGCAAAATTAATATTCTCCATCAAAAAATGTCCACGAGTCCCACAAATATTATATAGACACAACAAAAGTTCTCTTAAAGATACTTGTTCCTTCAACGCTTTCAATCTTAAATGGTAAACCGTATCCTCTTCAGGACGAGAAAATGTATCTGAATTTGCAGTATAACTCAAATAGTCTCTTTGATTTAATTCCTCTTTTGAAATCAATCCAAATTCTACAAACGCATTCTTTAATTGTTTCTTTCTCCAATTTCTTCTTCTCAATGTTCTTCTTGCCGAACGATTTAATCTTGCTTCTTGAGCAGGGATTGCCTGTTCAAACATATGAACTCCCATATCTAATAGTTTTCCCCTAACTACATCAATTATTGACCAACCTATTGACGTAATTCCAATATCCAGGCCTAATGCATACTTATTATCCATTTCAATACCCTCCATAAAGTGATTATGTTATATGCATTATATCACTTATGAAAGCCGTTTCCTATAAATTTCTATATAAAAAACAAAAATGTATGCTCGCAGCATACACTTTATATAAAGCAGAATTTATGTTTTTAAGTTATATTTCACCTTTGCACCGCAAAAGACGTTATTCAACATCATCATAGGTTAATTTTAAGTTTTTTCATAAAGTTTTGAGAGTTAATGTCTTTTTCACATTGGACATTTATAATTGAAATTGCTACTAGATATGGCAGGTGGTTTCCTCTGGATAAATCCTTGAGACTTTCGATCCCCAGGATGGAGGAATAGGCGTATGCAAATTCAAGTTAATATTGATATAACTATTGTCTTAATAGCTATTGTACAACTCATACGAGTTATCATTATTATTCATGAAGAAAACAAAAAGCGCTAACCACCCACTCACAACGGGATTAGCGCTTCTACCTAATCCAGAGTGACCACCATATCTAGTAGTCTTTTCTGTATTTGTATTATAACGAGAAAGATGTCAAATATCAACTTACTGATTTACACCTCGATATAGAGATGTCATTTCTGAATTTCCTTTTAATTCTGAAGCCATATATTTAACTAAGAATAAGTCTTTATCAAAATTAGAGACCAATTCTTTTTGATAAATTAATAGATCCTTATCTTTATAATAAGCACCCTTTTTATCGGTAATTAAAACGGCTCTAAGATTCGGATATTTCTTTAATAAAAGTTCTAGAATTCTCTGTTCATCCTGAATTCCATTTTCTAAATTACTCGCATACTCTTTATTCACAAATATCGTATTCACTTTACTCAAATCAAGATGTCTTACTTCCTTATCCACCATATGTAAATATACAATATAATCTGTTTTTAAATAATTCTCTAATTCTGGATCATTATTATCAATAAATACTGTCTTACAATTCGCATTATGTTCTACTTGAAACTGCTTAAATAAATCCTTCAAACTTTCTTCTCTTACATTTAATTCCATACAATTAGCCTCCTTTTCTTGTACAATATCACATTTTCAAAAAAAAGATGAATACATTGTTTTGAATTTGTATAAAAGCGTATAATACATACAGGAGGAGTTTTAAAAATGCAACCATTTGATAAAGAATATGTTTGTGACATTGCCAAACAAGTTTTGAACATTGATTCACCAACAGGATACACAAAAAGAGCCATTGACTTCATGGATGAAGAAGCTAAAAAATTAGGCTATACAACAGGACGTAACCAAAAAGGAAACTTGTTGATCTATGTAGATGGAAAAGATTCTGAACACACATTAGGATTGAGTGCTCACCTAGATACATTAGGACTTATGGTTCGTTCCATCAAAGACAATGGAAAGCTTGCCATTACTAAAGTCGGAGGACCATGCTTACCAACATTAGACGGAGAATATTGCAAAATCTATACACGTGATAGAAAGGTGTATACAGGAACAATTCTTTCTTGTTCTCCAAGCGTTCATGTATATCCAGATGCATCCACATTAGAAAGAAAAGAAGATACAATGGAAGTTCGTATCGACGAAGTTGTTCACTCAAAAGCAGATGTTGAAAAATTAGGTATCTGCAACGGAGACTTTGTATGTATTGATACGAAGACTCAAATCACAGAAAGTGGATTTATTAAATCTAGATTCCTAGACGATAAAATTTCAGCTACAGCCTTAATGGGCGTACTAAAATACTTAAAAGATAACAACATCACACCTCAAAGAGACCTAGTCATTATGTTTAGTACATATGAAGAAGTTGGTCATGGAGCAAGTTGTCTTCCAGAAGAAGTTGAAGAATTATTAGCCGTAGACATGGGATGTATCGGTACAGATCTAGCTTGTACAGAACAAGATGTTTCAATCTGTGCAAAAGATTCAAGCGGACCATACGACTACGAAATGATTACACGTCTAGTTGAACTATCAAAAGAAAACAAGCTTAATTATGCCGTTGATATCTACCCACAATATGGTTCAGATGTCAGTGCCGCATTACGCGGTGGCAACGACATCAAAGGAGCCTTGATTGGCCCTGGTGTTCATGCAAGCCACGGAATGGAAAGAACACACTATGATGGTGTAGAAAACACAATGAAGCTTGTCGTTAGCTATATCACAAAATATTAAAATCCTTTAAAGCAGCCACAATACCCTGTTCTACATTGGACTTGGTCACATGAGCTGCTTTTTCTTTTACATAATCCATAGCCTGTCCCATCGCAAAACTATGAGTTACAACACCAAACATACTCACATCATTTTCACCATCTCCAAATGTGAAGACTTTATCCTTATCCCAACCAAACATATCCATCATACGAACTAAAGTAGCTCCCTTACTATATCCTTTAGGTAATACTTCAAGTTCTCTAGGACAAGTACGGAACACTTCATATTGATCTTTAAATTCATTTTGAATATCCAAAGCCAACTGCGTAGTAACCTCTTCATCTTCAATTGTCTGAATCTTATTTACAGGATATTGAATTTCACTAAGATCCTTAATATAAGTAATCTTAGGATAGCCATCACGCATATCCGCAAGCCAAGACCAAGGACCACCCGTCCAAGGAAAATCCTCTGGATATTCTTGTGAATTTCTTAATGCTTTTTTCTTTTCCATAATATGATCTGGAATATAATCAAATAATCCATCATTAAACACAGCCATCGTTTCACAATTTTTATGCATCAAATACGCAAAGACAGGCTCAACATCTTCCTTATACATCTGTTTTAAAACATGACGCTCATCCTTTTGAACATCATAATATGCAATTCCATCAACCTCTAACAAATAGCCACCATATACATCCATCTCTAATTCCTTGGCATATGGCAATAATCTTGTATAACTTCTTCCACTCGCAAGTACTAGCTTTGTCCCCTGCTTTTGACATTCTATCAAAGCTTCCTTTGTCTCAGGTAAAATTTTATTATTTGGATCCAATAAAGTTCCATCCATATCCATTACAACCGCATCTAACATAGTCCATCCCTCCATTTAAAAAATAATATATCATAATTTTATAAAAAGTACTTGCATAACACAACATCTTTTGGTATTATATACAGGCATCAAGTGAAAAGCAAATGCCTGAATAGCTCAGTCGGTAGAGCATCCGGCTGTTAACCGGCAGGTCACAAGTTCGAGTCTTGTTTCAGGCGCCACTTGATTATAAAACCAGCAATGCTGGTTTTTTTTATTATATATAAGGAGCAGTTATGACAGAATCCGAATGGTTTGAACAACTTTTTAATCGCTTATCCCACTCCAAATTTAGGAGTAGTTTTCATCTGAAACAAAAAGAGAAAGAGTATATACAAGCCAAAGGAATGGATACCATTGAAAAACATGCGATAGATTTTGTCGAAAAAAGATTAGCTCCAGCCTATATACCCAACGATGGTAAACAAACACCGTTCAAAGGACACCCTGTATTCATTGCCCAACACGCTACTGGCTGTTGTTGTAGACAATGTTTATACAAATGGCATAAGATCAAGCCCAATCAGCCACTAGGCCCTAGACAAAAGGCCTATATCGTTAAAGTATTAATGACATGGATTCATAAAGAAGTCGATTAATTTGACTTCTTTTTTTAGTTGACTATACTATTCATGGAATTAAATGTCGAATATATATATATACTATGTTCATTATATATAAATGATATAGGAGATGATTTTATGAATAACCACATGGAGATTCCATGGCATGAATATACAAAAAAAGATTCAAAAGTTAAGATTGAAAATGCAAGTCTTACAGAAAAATCCTCCGTTATAGGAAGAATTGGATTGATGCTTCTAGCCTGTGGTACAGGAGCCTGGAGAGTCAGAAGTTCTATGAACACCATCGCTAGTGAATTAAATATTACATGTATTGCCGACATTGGACTCACAAATATTTCCTACACATGCATTGACGGCATTGAATCTCACGCCCAATCCTTGTCTTTACATAATACAAGTGTAAATACATCCAAACTTGCTCGCATGGAAGACTTTGTATATCACTTTAAAGACGAATGTAAAACATGCACATGCAACGAAATACACAATCAATTGGATCAAATCGAAAGTATTCACTCCAGCTACTCCCCTATTATTCTAGGACTTGCTGCAGCACTTGCATGTAGTTGCTTTACCTTTTTACTTGGAGGAGGCCCTATTGAAATGCTTTGTGCCTTTGTAGGTGCAGGACTTGGCAATACACTTAGAATGAAACTGATCAAACATAACTACACCTTATTCTTAAATGTAGCTGCCAGTGTTTCTTTGGCATGTCTTGCGTATGCCTTATTATTTAATCTCTTAGAAGCTTGTTTTGGTATAGCCACACAACACGAAGCCGGATACATCTGTTCTATGCTTTTCATCATTCCAGGCTTTCCCTTCATTACAAGCGGTATTGACTTAGCTAAATTAGATTTACGATCCGGTTTAGAAAGACTAGCCTATGCCATTATCATTATTTTAGCTGCCACACTTACTGCTTGGATCTGCGCTTTAGTCTTACATCTTCAACCGGTAGACTTTGTGAAACTACATATTCCAACATCAGCAAAATTACTTCTAAGACTATTAACCAGTTTTGGAGGCGTATTCGGATTCTCCATTATGTTTAACAGCTCCAAAAAAATAGCCGCTAGTGCCGGATGCATTGGAGCCATCGCAAACACTTTACGGCTAACACTTGTCGATTTATCTTTACCTGCTGCAGCCGCAGCCTTTATTGGCGCACTAACTGCTGGATTACTCGCCTCCATGATCAAAGGAAATACAGGATATCCTAGAATCGCCATAACCGTACCATCCATTGTGATTATGGTCCCAGGCCTATATATGTATAGGGCTATTTATAATCTCGAACTTACCTCCACCATGTCAATTGGAGCAAATTGGTTTATTCAATCTTTGTTGATTGTTTTGGCCCTTCCAATGGGACTTATATTTGCCCGTATCATAACCGATCCCTCATTTCGTTATTGCACATAAAAATGCTGAGTTTAATCACCCGGGTAACCAATTTTAATTGGGGTCATTATTTTTGGGGTCTAATTGGGGGTCAATTTTAGGGGTGACTTTTGGGGTCTATAAATTGACCCTTTTTCTTTTC
>ERZ839767.2646-NODE-2646-length-22759-cov-12.334523_pt1 | contig 22759 bp, 17 predicted proteins | sample MGYA00519879_ERZ839767 | MGnify/ENA primary metagenome ERZ839767 (study PRJEB31850, sample SAMEA3708852) | human gut metagenome | biome: human gut; feature: human-associated habitat; material: faeces | place: China | collected 2014 ... | reverse complement strand
AGGGATAACCGCTGAAAGCATCTAAGCGGGAAGCCTGCTCCAAGATTAGGATTCCTTGGCGCTCCCCGGAGCGTTTGTAGCCCGCATGTTGAACACGTGTTCGATAGGCCGGAGGTGGAAGCCCCGCGAGGGGTGGAGCCGACCGGTACTAACGGGCGAACGCGGCACACTCTTTCCGATTCCCTTGTTTGGGGGTCGGGTCTCGTCCTGTGGTGGTTTCTCGTTGGATGGCAAGGAATGCTGTTTCTTGTGGTCACGAGACGAAAGATCGAAGCGTTTTGTTCGCGTCCGTTGTCCGGTTCCCGGACCGCCACGATCGGAATCGTGGTCGGTTCCGTTGCCGGCCGATCCTTGTGGTTGGCCGTTATATTGGTTTTGCGGTGGTCATGGCCCAGGTGAGACGCCCGGTCCCTTTCCGAACCCGGAAGCTAAGGCCTGGTCGCGGCGATGGTACTGCACTCGAGAGGGTGTGGGAGAGTAGCACGCCGCCGCATTCAACTTACGGACCTTCTGGTCGAGCCCCATCGGGGTTCCCGGAAGGTCCTTTTTTGTTTCCGCACACGCGTGTTTTCCTCCATTCGGTGGAGGGAAACGGACGCCGGGAGGCCCGTGGACGGGCGGATCGTTCCAGTCACTGGGAGTTTCGGGACTACTGCTGATTCAACCAGGCGTGGAGTTTCAGATGATTGAGCGCGGTATTGGGATCATACGTATCATCCAAGCGTTCCTGATACATGGCAACCAGTTCGTCGCTGCGTCCCAGCGCTTCCAAAGCGGCCTCGCGAATCGTCTCCCACTCGTAGGGCACCACTTCTTCGGGGAACATCATCGTGACCTGATTAGGTTTGTCCCGCAACACCAGATCGACAAAATTGAGCAGATCCTGCCAACGTTCGGCAGCAATCAGACGTGCCGCATACGCATCGGCGAGCGGTTCGGAAGTATGATTGTCACGCAGGAAACGATCAGCCTCATCAATGTCACCACTAATCCGCAGCAAGTCATGTCGCAAAAACTGTACGGCATGATCGAACTGATTCTGCGCGGCCTGCGCAATCTCCTTTTCTGAAAGCAAAGCAGGATCAAGCATCGCGAGATTATTCAAATCTTCTGCGGATAAGGAATCAGCGTCTTCAAACAAGCCCAAATCGGTTTTCACTTGCGCAACAGACTGCGAATCAGTTTGCATGTCGCGACTGTCGGAATCATCTGCCGAGTTTGACAACCTCGAAGCAGACGTGGCGAAATCACTCATCGTGGCAATGCCCTTATTCAACGCATCGTAAGCGAACATGCGCGTATCGTCCCATTGCGCAAACGACAGGCCGCACGAAAGCAATTCAACCATCTGCATGGCGTTAAGACGAAAATCCTCATTGCAAGCCACCTGTGTGATGATATTCAGCGCCTGTTCGCCGGTCATGGGATCGGCATTGCAGGCCACGGCGTCCATGTACACGCGCACGGTCTGAATCAGGTCTTTCAAATAGTCGAAGCCCTCATTGTCTCGATCTGCGACGTTGCCAACGAATCGCGCGGTCATTTCCACTGCCTTGGCGAGATTGCCGACAGCATCCAGCCAACGTGTGCTTACGATGGCATTGCCGACCACCGCGTCCACGCCGGAAAGCGCCTGCGAATCAAGATGGAACGTTGGCATGTCGATTCTTGGAATCTCCACGCCGGTATCGGTGCGTTCGGCTGTGGGCACCATGGCGGCGATGGAATCGAAATACCATTGCATGGGCATACTGATTACCATGTCCGCGTCGGAAAGCTGTGCTACGGGCACATTATTGCGGTTTTCGGCATCTTCCTGACTGGCCTCGCGGATCATGTCGTTCCATAGGAACGTCGGGCCGTCGGATTCGCCGGAATGCAGCCATCCATTGTTGATGTACTCGGTGAGATCCTCGACTTCCTGCAGACGGTTGATCCTACCGTGTTCGTTGCTCATTGCATGCCTTTCCTTTAAAAACATGGATTGCATGTGCCGCGTTGACGACGGGTGCTTCGTGGAACAAGACATATCCTTATTCAGCCTATATCATGCTGCCGTTGTCGCGCATGTTTTTTGCTCTTTTCACGGCGAAAAGCCGATGATTTTGAATAGTCGCTTGAATGCTGTTGCATTTCTTTTTGATCGAGCGAAAAGATTATGCCGAAATACTGTGTGAAACGATGTGTGAAACATGATTTGGAATGAGCGGCATGGCCGTACGGCGGCGCCCGGTAGAATGGCAGTGTTGCCGCAACAGGGCGGCTTTCCATCGAAGGAAAAGGGAATGATATGAAGGTTGCAAGCGGTAATGTTCTGTGGCGTCAGCGCAAGCGTAATTGGTGTCGTACGCCGTTCACGTTCACCGTGTACATGCTCACTGATCAGGAAATGAGCATCAAAACCGGCATCCTTAACGAGAAATTCAATCTCATCAAACTATTCCGCATCGTGGATATTAGTGTGGAGCGCACGTTCCTGCAGCGCCTGTTCGGTTTGAGCACGCTGGTACTTGATACGCGCGACCAGTCTTCCGGCAACGGTGTTGTGGTACTGAAGAACGTGGTGCATGGTTTTGAGGTTCGCCGGGTGATGCAGGAGGCCGTGGACTCATCCCGTAAGGAAAATGGCATGTCAGCGCGCGAATTCCTCGGAGGTCCGGGCGGTCCGGGGCCGGAAGGACCTGGCATGGGATTCGATGCGCCTGATATGGGCGATTTTTAGAGACGCGCGGTAGTTTCGTTTCAGCGCATACGAAAGGCGCTTGACTTGAGCTGGTTTTTCTGGCTCGAGCCAAGCGCTTTTCTTTTTCTGGAGAGTACCGCCGCGGCGGTATGGGAATCGTTATATGTCCTATGGGGCGCTCATACAACGTCCTATGGGTCGGTCAGTACTTGTTGGCGCCGCTGCCGACGAAGTTGACCTGGAAGCCGCGGTGGTAGTGCAGGAACATGTCGGCGCCGTAGCGGTCGACAGGGCGGTGGGTGAACAGCATACGGATGGCGAAAGCGGTCTGCACGTCTTCCGGCAGGTTCATGAATTCCTTGTGTGCATCCCAATACGGATTCATGGTGATGGCTGCGTCCGGCACATAGGCGTAGCCGTAACCGTCTTCGTTCACGTAGCCCATGAACGGCAGGTCCCAAGCGTTATGCGCGGTGAGGGCTGCCTTGAATTCCTCCACCTGAGCGAGGGCTTCGTCGCTGATGCCGAGGCTCTTGGCAACCTCGTTGGCTGCGGCGGTCTTGGCGTCCGCGTCCTGGCCGAACATGTTCAGATCCACGTTGATGACGGTCTTTTCATCTGCCATGATGAATTCCTTTCCTGCGATGTGTTCGCATAATGTCATGAACAATAGTAGTGTTCGTTTTGATGTTCGTTTAGATAAGCAAACGAACATCATTTCTTGAAGTCTGTTTCATGTTGTTGATGGATGCTTGCTGTATCCGTGACTAACGATAGCACGCTTTTTTGGCTGTGACACCGTGGAAAATACTGTTTTTGCAATTGATGATGCTGAGAATCGTTGATGTTGCAATGATTGCAGGTCTTGAAAATGACATTGTAAAAAGTAACATTGAGCGTGTTCTTTTTGTTCTGCAAAAACATGTTACTTTTCTGTTCAAACGAACATCTGCATACGATTGTAGGGTGGATTGCACGTGTGAAAAGGTGGTTTGAAAAGGCTCGAGTGATCATCGACGATGCACTGTGTCACTTTTTGCAGATGAGGTGACATTTTCCATGTCTGAGGCGTGGCGGCCGTCTGTCCGACAATGACTTTCCGCCACGTCAGCAATTTTCTGGAACTAGAATGCTGGGTTGCCGGTGAGATGACGGTAGAGTTCGGGGTCAACCGGTTTCGCGAGTTTCAGTGTGGAAATCACGACCTTTGATTGGGTTCCGTCATCTGCGATATTCACTGACTCATGCGCATCGTCTACAGCTACTGCCGAACCGACATAATAGTAGGATTTCTCCTTTTCCTCGGCCTTACGTCGAATAAAAATGGGAACAAAATGACGATTCTTCCATTCCGACGTATGCTCGGTTCCATCAAGCAGCCATTTGAATTCCGGAGATTGCAAAGAACGATTGTTTTTGCTGAACCATTCAATTTCTCCAGGATTCAAGAAACGATCGCCATACTGGCTTGCCTCATATTTAATGAAGATCGGCAAAGAATTCGTGTCGGTGTCAAGCTTATATCCGCCCACATTCTGCGGAATCTGCTCATCCTTCCACGCGCACAATCGCATGACATCGGCAAGACTATATTTCTCGCCATATATGAACCCATGATCCGGCATGATGCGACGCTTGCGAGCTTCCCTTGACAGTGCAAGCGCATTGAACAAGCTGGCTTCGATGGTATCTGTAAAGAACGTTCGGAATGTTGCGTGATGCAGCATTGACTCGCATTCCTGGGTCAATGCATACGATTCATTGTCGCGCATACAAACCAAAGAAGTATTGCCGAAACGAGTGCGATTCGCACTTGTGAAATACGAATAATTCAACGTGGAAAAAGCAGAACCGCACTGCTGAATACTATTATCGACATACGGAAACAGCGTAGACAATAATGTTTGCAAATCAAACAAACTCAAGCTGTGCTGTGTGGAAAAACGTTCAAACAGTGACGCATCATCGTCGGAACAATCCGGATTGATGCGACGCCAATCCAAATCGCACAACACCGCAAGAATCAGCGACTCATGCGGGCGCAAACCACGCAACTGAGTCGCAGTCAACATTTTCAGCACACCAGACTGCGCGTTTGACACCGGTTCAAGCTGCTCCACATACGAAGCCGACGCATGCTTGCCGCGCGACAGACTCTTCTCACGAGAGACCACGAACGACAGATAATCGTTATTCTTCGAAGCCAACGTGAACACTAAAGACGCATCGCGATGCGCGAAATCCATCAGCATCGGAATACGACCCAACTCATAGCGCATCTGCTGATACTGCTTGCTCAGCAGCTTCATATCCGACAAATCAGCGGTATCGAGTGACACGAGCACGCGCTCGCGGGCGATTTTATCGAAACTGATCGAAGAAATGCCGATGAACTCGCGTTGAAGATTCTTACGGGCCACATCACGATCGCCAGTATTGCCATACAATGCGATCGGAATCAAATAATTATTGGCGTAATTGCCAATAAAATCAATCACTACAACCGAATCTTTACCGCTTGCCTTACGTAAACCTCGGCCGAGCTGCTGTGTGAAAATAATGCTCGACTGCGTTTGGCGAAGCATAACAATTTGGTTGATATGAGGAATATCCACACCTTCATTGAATAAATCAACGGTGAAGATATAGTCAAGTTCGCCATTTTCCAGCTGTTTGACAGCTTCGTCACGTTCAGCTTGCGAGTTTTCGCCGGTAATGGCTTTCGTGCGATACGGTCGTTCCGCCTGCTGATTCACCTGCTCGTTGAACATGGCGGACAGACGTTTCGCCTCATCACGGCGAGAACAGAACACCAAACCGCGCACATCGGTTCCGGCTTCGCTGTAAATCTGGATTTTGTCGATGATATAGCGCACGCGATTAGGGTCGGTGAGCTGTTCGAGCCAACGGGAAAACTCAGTGCGATCCTTGTCTGTCATGGAATCAGCGGAAACCTGTTGCCCCATAAACTTGCCGTCCGGCGCTTCCTTAATGTATTCGCCAACCCCGTAATAGTGGAACGGGCAGAGCATATCCTCTTCAAGCGCCTGCTGCAAGCGAATCTCATACGCGACGTTATTGCCAAATAATTCAAAAATATTCGCACCATCAGTACGTTCCGGCGTTGCCGTCATACCAAGCATGAAATCAGGTGTGAAATAATCAATAATTCTCTTATACGAATCAGCGGCGGCATGGTGAACTTCGTCGATCAAAATATAATCGAAATCATCTTTGCTGAATTGTGTGAGAATTTCCGGCCGAGACATGGTCTGCACGGTGGCGAACACATATTTACGATCGTGCTCTTTACTTGTTCCGGAAAATAATCCAAGCTCATCATCGGTGCAACAAAGCACTTTTTGATATGATTCCCGCGCTTTTTTGAGAATTTGCTCCTGCTGAGCGATGTACAGCATGCGATTCGGCTTATACTGGCGCACGTCGAATGCGGACAGATACGTTTTTCCGGTGCCCGTTGCCGAAATAATAATGGCACGGCTTTCGCCCTGTTTGCGTAGTTGCACAAGATTCATCAAAGCCTCGGCCTGCATGGCGTTCGGGGCGATAGCTATGTCGGAATCGTTGCGGTGCCTACGATTCGGCTGGCGGGGAGGCGCGTATTTCTTGAAATCCTCCTCATACAAGGCGAGCCACGCGTCAGTAAGCGGCTTGGATTCGCTGATTTGCGAATCGATTTCCGCTGCAAGTTGCTCCGCAAGACCGCTATTATCTGCGGTGGCGACCTTAAGATTCCACTCGCGATTGGAATTCAATGCATTGATGGTGAGATTTGAACTGCCGATATACGTGGCATACAGCGGTTCGTTGCCTGCGGAATGGCGGAAAACATAACCTTTCGGATGGTAAGGATAGTCCGCTGTCGTTCCACTTACTTCTGTACCTGTTTCTTCTATGATTTCATCTTGGATTGTTGTCTGCTGTCCTGACTGCCAGACCTGCACTTGAATGCCGGTATCCTGCTGCAATTTCAGGAGTTCCTTGAATGCTTTCGGAGAGTTAAAATAGTTGAACGTAGATGTAATAATGCGTCCGGAATCATGATTGTTATTATCTGCAAAATCAAGAAAATGCTGTTTTAATGTTTGTATCGCACCTTGGCTGACGAACGCGACCGACATGTCAAAATCCTGGCTGCGTTCCAGCTCCTCTTTGAGCGCCTTTTCCATGGTTCGCCCATCATGATTGGCAATCAAAGTCGGCTCATATTCGGAATTCGCGTTATCGTTTTTCTTAACAAAACCCGACATGACGGCTTCGGCCAGAGACGAATCAGCCATACAAATCACTTCCTTGTTTTTATAGAATCCGCATGCTTTCCGCTTGCAATGTGCCGTGACATGCTTTTCACAAGGCTGTCGATTGGTTGTTTGATGAAAAATCGTTTTTCTTCAAGTCCATGATGGAAATGCGTTGAACGGCATCGCGGTCGGCGGGTGCCCACTCCAAATTCGGTATGTTTTGTGGGTTCAGCCAACGGATTTCCTGATGTTCGGTCAGTCGGGGAGTGCCGTTCAGCAAGTGGCATATGAATGTTGTGAGTACGACGGTGCCGAAGTCGTAATCATATGAAGCGGTGCACACTTCGCTGCCGATTTCAATTTCGCAGAGCAGTTCTTCTTCGATTTCACGGTGCAATGCCTGACGCGCGCTTTCGTGAGATTCGATTTTGCCTCCGGGAAACTCCCAATATCCAGCCAACGACTTGCCTTCGCCACGGCGTGCGCACAATACTTCGCCATCTTTGATAATGGCCGCGCCCACAACATTGATGATCTTACGTGGCATCGTGGCTTCCTCTCTTGTCGGAAAATCAGATCCAGGATACAACGGGGGCGATCGCGCCAGGCCCAAAAGATTGAAACAAAATAGCAGTATAGGGCATGCAGACATTGGCGAAGAGCTGGAAATGATCTTTGGAAGCAAAAAACTTTCACATCACGTATGCCACGCTTATTTTGCTTGTTGGGTATAGCGGCAGTTCGGGAAGCCGGTGCACCCGTAGAATGAGCGGTTCGGATCGTTGCGATTGTGCCGCAAGCTTAGGGCTTCGCCGCAATTCGGGCATTGCGGAGGAAGCTTGACTCCTCGGAAAATGTTCGGACAGATCTTGCTATGCAGTTCATACATGAATCGCGACGGACGGGTCTGATCCACGATGAAGAACAGTTTCTTCTTGCATCGGGTCATCGCCACGTAAAACAGTCGCCGTTCCTCCGCATGCGGGCATCGCTCCACTTCCGGCAGTAGCAGACCAAGCAGCGGCTCTTCGGGAATCGTGCTTGGGAAACCTTTCAATCCGCCGGAACAGCACAGCAGAAATACGAAATCGCATTGCAATCCTTTGGAAGCATGAGCGGTCATGAAACGAATATCCATATCCGGTTTTTCAAGAAAACGAATATTCCCAGTGCCCTGGTCAATGGAGAACAGACCGTCTTGATCGCAACGAATCATGAGATTGATGTCACTGCGATACCGGCCCAGCAGTAGTACGGACGCGGTTTTCGGTAGTTTGCGCAACTGCTCGACAATTACATTGAATCGTTCTTCCTCAGTATGCCCGCCAAGTGCTTTCAACGAATAATCCTTCTTATCGCTGGGATTATGCAAGTGTTTGACATACAGATTGGTGTCACGCATCACGAATGCTCCGCTTGCATCGATGAGACTTTGTCGGAAGCGCCGTGTGGTGGTGATCTGGAACATGCGGGTCGGACCCCAGGCGCGCCAAATTCGGTCGAAATCGAGAATGAGATGAAGGTCACTGCCTGCAAAACGATAAATCGACTGCCAATCGTCGCCAACGCAGAATAGTGAGAAATCATGTTGCAAGCGAAGCGCACGGATTAGCTCATAACGCGGTCGTGACATGTCCTGATATTCGTCAATCAGCACATATTTATATGGATGACGGTACGAGCCATTATTGACGCAACTGATGGCATCAACGATCATTCCCGGAAAATCAATACCATTATTGGTTGCGAAATTCTGCACATAGGCGTGATAAAGCGGTTCTATAAGCTGCAGCATCTCACGATTACGACCGATGTTTTTACCGCCATAACGTTCGTTAAGAGCTTGCATTCCAGTAGTGTCAATATTGTTTGACCGCATATGCTGGATAATGGTTTGTGTGGTATCGATAAGATTCTGACGATATTGATTGAATGCATAATCGTCTGTTGGTAACTGAAAATTCTCAAGTCGTGCAGCTGCGGAATATTTATCGAGCAACTGTTGCGACATGAGTTTAAATGCCAGAAGACGATAGGAAACATTGTGTTCAAGCAGGTATTCAAATGCGTTACGCACCACATTGTTTGACGTGTGCCCGTCAATAATTGGACGATTGGCAATGGTGGAGGAACGGCAGATTTCCAGTCCGAGACTATGGAATGTGCATGCCCGAATGGTTTTGCCGGTACTTTGCGTGATGCGGCTCGACATTTCGTTGGCGGAAGCTTTGGTGAACGATAGCACCAGAATCTCTTCGGGGGTGGCGGTTCCTGTGTTCAGCAACCATGCGATATAGCCGACGATAGTAGTGGTTTTGCCGGTTCCCGCGCCTGCAAGCACCAGCGTATTGTGACCAGCTCCGGCGATGGCGCTGATCTGCTCGTCGTTCAAATCATGCTTTTCGATTTTGCCGATGATATTTCGCGCCCGTTCGATCTGCTCGGCAGGGAGCATTGGTTGCGGCATAAGCTTCTGAGCCGGTTGTGAATTGGCATGAGATTGCGCTCGCGAACGATTCGTTGTGACAGAAGTGTTGCGAGCTGTGGTTTGTGTTTGCGCGCGGTATGACGATCGTGCCAACTGTGATGATTGGGATGGTTGCGTAAACTGTTGCGTTTGACGTGATTGTACAGTGGACTTGCGTTGCGTCGTCTGCTGTTGCGTGGGATTGGGAACGTTTTGCCGTGCAAGCTTGGGCCCGGGCTGAGTCGCCGTTTTGGAGACGGGCGGTTCTCCAATAAGCGCGTTCATGAACTTGCTCAGCAATCCCATAATGTTCCTCCTCAACCAGTGCAAGGAGAAATTATATGTGCTGCCAATGAATGCTTCAGCGTCGGATGTTTGAACGGAATCGCAATTCGCCGACGCTGAAACTAATATTGGAGCTTAACGTTCGAAGGGGTAGGTGAGGTTCCAGTCGCGGCGCAGGGAATCCATGAGTTCCATAATGCGCAGGGTGTCGGCGTGGGGCATTTCCTTGCATTCGGTGCGACCGTCGATTACGGCCTGTGCGGCGGCCGCCACCTCGTACTCATAGCCGGTGAGCTGGGCGGGAACATCGTAATGTGCAACAACCGTATGATTGCCGTCATACACGTCAATTGCCTCAACATTATTAATGTTCTGGCACACCATATAACCATCGGTTCCCCACACGGATCCCATGCGGTCGCTATGGCATAGAATCGAACTTTGCGCGGTCGCCATCACACCGTTCTCGTAATAGAACGTCATGGAATTATGCGCATCCACGCCGGTTTCGTACGCTCGCATCGACGATTCAATGCGAGCGATCGGCGCATTATGCATGATCATGTCGATGAAATTGATCGGATACACGCCAACATCCAACAATGCGCCACCGGCAAGCGCGGGATCAGTGATTCGCACCTTCGCGGTGGTGGGGTAACACAGGTTCGCATCGATCGCCTGTATTTCACCAATCGCACCGGAGGCGAGAATCTTATCGATAATGGCGCGGGACGGCATGTATCGCGTCCAAATCGCTTCCGCGCACAGCATGCCGGTTTCTTTTGCAACGGCTAACATCTCACGGGTCTGTGCCGCATTCGCGCCGAACGCTTTCTCCACCAGCACACCCTTGCCGGCCTTCATGCACAATATCGCCTGTTCCGCATGCAGATTGTGCGGCGTAGCGATGTACACCAAGTCCACGTTCGGATCGGCCACAAGTTCCTCATATGAACCGTATGAAACTGGAAAACCGTATTTCGCGGCGAAATCAGCCGCACGCACCGCATCTCGTGCGGCGACAGCATACGGTTCAACCAAATCCGCATAACGGCTGTCCGCGGCCATTTTCACCAACGTGTCAGCCATATGTTGTGCAATCCGGCCTGCGCCGAGAATCGCGACATGAATGCGAGCCATATCAAACCCCATCTTTCGTAAACTGCATGAATAGTGTTGATTCATTTATATTTATTATTGCTGCGTTGCAAGTCCCAGCGTACGCCATGCATGATCGCAACGCGCGTTGGTCCGTCTCGCACTTGCATTGCGTTTTGTCCGGATGCTTTTCTGATTTGCCGGATTTTGCCGGATCTTGCCATAATGGTGTGCTGTGGCAGCGCAGGAACACGTTAAGAAGACCGGAAAACCTCGGAAATCCGCAAAAAAAGAGAAATATGAGCGTGGCACGAGAAGCTACATCATGTCGCATATCCGAGGCAAAGACACCTCCATCGAAATGATGGTACGCAGTTTTCTTTTTTCGAAAGGCCTGCGATTCCGCAAAAACGACAAGCGGTATCCGGGGCATCCCGACGTGGTGTTGCCGAAATACCGTACGATGGTGTTCATCAACGGCTGTTTCTGGCATATGCATGAAAACTGCCCGAAAGCCACACGCGTACCGAAATCGAATGTGGAATTCTGGAGTGCGAAACTGCTGCGCAACCACGAACGAGATGTCAGACAGCATGCCGAACTTGAAGCGATGGGCTGGAAAGTGATCGTGGTGTGGGAATGCGAGCTCGCCAAAAAAGTGCGTGAGGAACGGTTGGAGAGACTGTATTGCGAAATCGTCGAAGCGTGATTCTTGCCGCTGGCGCATGATGCTCGTGGTTCCAGCTTTACACATGACATGTGATTTTCTGTTTTCGAAACGATACGCAACGGCGGTGGGACGGTACTTGCGATTTGTCGCGTCTGAAGAATACAAACGAACTATGGGAAATGCTGAGAACAGCGCGCTGCCGCAGATGTCGCACCGCGCCCAGATTGCTAATCCGTTCCGTGCCATGGTGTTTGGTGCGATGGCCGACGAGATGATCGCCGCAGGTACCGATGTGGTCAAGTTGAGCTTGGGGGAGCCGGATTTCGGCGCTCCGCCCGCAGTGCGTGATGCAATGCGCGAACAGTATGATGGCCGTCCATTGCCGTATACCGCTGCAATGGGCTTGCCGGAATTACGTCAGGCGATTTCCGATTTCTACAAGGAACGCCACCATGTGGACGTCGATCCGAAACGTATCGCGATTACGGCCGGAGGTTCCACGGCACTGCTGCTTGCCGCCGCATTGACGGTGAACGAGGGTGACGAAGTGCTGATCGCCGACCCGTCGTACCCGTGCAATCGCGAACTGGTCCGCGCGTTCGGCGGCGAAGTCGTGGACGTGCCGACGAACGCGGACACCCGATTCCATCTCACACCGGAACTGTGCCGCGAATACTGGTCGGATCGCACCAAAGCGGTGATGATCACCTCGCCGTCGAACCCGACCGGCACCACCATCGCCTTCGATACCCTGAAAGCCGTGTGCGACCTGGCGAAAGAACGCGGCGCATGGCGTATCGTCGACGAAACCTACCTTGACCTAGCCGACCGTGAACCGGACGGCTCCGACGTGAAATCCGTGCTCGCCTGCGACCCGGACGCCATCGTATGTTCCAGTTTCTCCAAGTTCTTCGGCATGACCGGCTGGCGACTGGGCTGGATGGTCGTGCCTGAATGCGCGCTCGAAGCCATGGACGATCTCGCCACCAACTTCTTCCTGTGCGCGCATACACCCACTCAGCATGCGGCACTCGCGTGCTTCACTCCGGAAACGTTGGCCGTGTGCGAGGAACGCCGTCAGGAGTTGCTGGAACGTCGTCGCATTGTGGTCGACGGATTGGCTGAGATCGGTTTGCCGTTGGAAGTTGAGCCGAATGGCGCGTTCTATGCGTACTTCAACATTTCCGGCACCGGTCTTGACGCGTGGACGTTCTGCGAACGTGCGTTAAAGGAAGCGCACGTGGCGTTGACGCCGGGCCGTGATTTCGGCGAGGCCACTGCCGACACCCATGTGCGGCTTTCGTATGCGGCCTCCCGTGAGGCGCTTCGTGAGGGTCTGAGGCGAATCGGAGATTTCGTAGCCGAACTGCACGGATGATGTTTGTGAGCGCTTTGCAATCGTTGTCGGCGCTGTGAATGTTGCGTGGCCATCCTAGGTGAATAGGATGGCCACTCGAATATTTGCAAAGGTTGTCAATGTAATGTCAGGTGAAAGGGGGAGTGCGATGTCACTATGCTTGAAAGCATGGTTAGTTTACATTCGCATGTCACTCGTCTTGGCGTGCTTGACATTGGCTCCAATACCGTTCACATGCTCATCGTCGATGCGGCGCCTGGCGCCCGTCCGGAACCTGAGGCCAGCACGAAAAGCACTGTTCGATTGATGCAATATCTCAAGGCCGATGGCACAATCAAAAAGGCCGGAGTCGAAGCTGTGGTCGCAGCTGTGGAAAAGGCCATGGGGCTGGTCAAAGAATATGAGATTACCCAACTGCTCGTGCTGGCCACATCCGCATTGCGTGAGGCTCCGAATGGCAGCAGGATCCTCAAACGAATCGAAAACGTCGTCGGCCAGCCGGTCACGGTGCTGTCCGGTGTGGATGAGGCCAGACTCACCTTCCTTGCAGCTCGCCGCTGGTATGGTTGGGATGCCGGTCGGCTGCTGGTCATCGATATCGGTGGTGGCTCTCTCGAGGTGGCTATGGGTTCGGATGAGGATCCCACAGTAGCGCTGTCCGTGCCGGCAGGTGCCGGTCGTGTGACCCGTGAATTCCTACCGGAAAACGGTATTGCGAATGATAGGGATTTGGAAGACGCGCGCAGGAACATCCGTAAGATTCTTGAGCCGATGGTCAAGGCGTTCCCGAAATCGAAGCACCCGATGCATGCCGTCGGCACATCGAAGACCATTCGTTCCCTGGCTCGTCTCGCCGGTGCCGTGGTGCGTCAGCCCGGCCGCGTGGACACTTCGATCATGACGATTGACCAGCTTGAGGATTGGCTTCCCCGTCTTGCGGCCATCTCGCCGGACCAGCGTACCGCATTGCCGGGCGTCACGCCGGAGCGCACGTATCAGATCGTCGGTGGCGGCTTGGTGATCGACGAGATCATGAAGGCGCTTGACGTCAAGGAAGTGGAAATCTGCCCATGGGCGTTGCGGGAAGGGGCTATTCTGCGCTGGCTCGACCAGTTTGGCCGCACGAGCCTTGGTTTCTAGCGGTTCCTAGGCTTCCAGCTTCCTCAGTTCCTCCAACTGGTTCTTCGCCTTGTGCAGCTTGGTGAAGATTTCGTTGCGCTGTTCGGGATTCTTTGCCCGTTGGTGATCGCGCGTGAGCTTATCGATCTGCTCGGTAAGCTGTGCGGCCTGCATACGCCGTGTCATGCGCGCGTCCAGTGCCGTGGGAGAGGCGCTGCCGAGCGTCACCTGCGAGCATAACGACTCCCACAGCGCGTCGATGGAATCGACCGCAGGATCGCCGATGTCCAGCATCGCTTCGCCGGCCGGTTTCCAATCTGAGACGAACACTTTGAATGTAGGTGTGTGACCGGCGCGTCCCGGCAGCGCGCGTCTCACGGCGAACGCGCACTCCTGCCGCTTCGTACCTTCGAAGTCGGCGTCGCGCACGCATACGAACACGATTCCCGACTTGCGTTGCATGGCAATCAGCTCGACGATATCCGTCGGTATGGCGGCGTTCTCGGCATGCAGGCGCAATCCGATTGCCAGTACTTCCGGAATGCGTGTTCCGACGGCAAGCCGTGTATTGCTTGGCCGCAGCAGAGACAACATGGTGATCGTCTCGATGTCGTTCGCCAATCGTTGTTTTGTTTTGGCTGAAACCGGTATTCTCGCCATGAACAGGCCTTTCGGCAACGTTGCCTTTTCTGCGGGAACCGCAGAGGAGTTCGGCAGACCCAATGTGAGTGCGGAAACGGAACCGCAGGAGGCGATCGTCATTGCTGGCCTTCTTTCGTGCTTTCATATCGGTTATTGGGGCAACAGTAGTCGCAAGAGCCGCAAATTTTGATAACGGCGCGTCGGTATGTGACTGGCGGGAATCTATAAAACTGCGCGTGGATGATGTCTCCATATATTGAGCAAAAGAATGCATTTTTTCGGCCATCGCGGGAACCGGTATCGGCGGATCGTTCGTCAAGCCCGTCACCTCCAGTGTGCAAGTCGCCTCTTTGGTCAAAGCCGGTTGTGGCGATCCGGTCGACGATCGGGAGCACCCAAATTCACCTCCTGTGCGGCCAACGGCGCCGACTGCACACGTGCCGCCACCACCGATCCGACATCCGCGACGCAAGTGGGATGGCGTATCGGCGCAAGCGCGCTCTGTTCGCCATGCCGTGCGGCTGCGATAGACGATTGCAATCTGCGACACGCCGTGATTTGGTGATTGAGGCATGTGTGCGTATTATTTCGTTTTGCGGTGATCAGAGCCTAGGTGAGACGCCCGGTCCCATTCCGAACCCGGAAGCTAAGGCCTAGCACGGCGATGGTACTGCACTCGAGAGGGTGTGGGAGAGTAGCACGTCGCCGCACTTAAACTTTTTTGAATCCCGAGTCGAGCACTGCTCCTCGGGATTTTTTTTATTACGCGATTCTCCTAAGTCCAATTATGGTCCGATTATGTGCGAAGGCGAATCCGGCGGTCACTGATTGCGGCGCTCGGGCAGCGAAAACCACCAACAGAACAATGCCGTTTCAATAAAAATGACAGGTAGCGGTATGAGCCACCACCAGCCAGTGGTGCCGAATTCGTTCGCGGGCGCAATAATCCAAGGATGCGAGCCCAGCCACCCCAAGAATACGGCTATGGTTGATCCCAACGACATGGTTATTCCTAAAGGTCTGAACAAACGCATGAGCTGGAATCGTGATGCACCGAATTCTTGAACGGATTTTAGGCCGCAATCCCCTTCCGTGAGGGGGGTCAAGGCCGTCACTCATTTGTTTTTCTTCGATATTTGCGATTCGGTTTCTGCTGGTCCCGTATGTATTCCCTCACGATTTCCAAAGGTGCTCCGCCGCAGCTGACGATGCAGTAGCTTGGCGACCAGAAATGATCTCCCCGTAACGCTTGTCTGACTTCGGGCCAGTCTTGTTCTCGGACGCGTTTGCTGCTATTGGTTTTGAGGCTCATTACGAGCGTGCTGAGCTGTGTTTTCGGCGGGTAGGCGACAAGCAGGTGGGCGTGGTCCTTGTCGGTCTCGAACTCCTCCAATTCGCATTCGAAACGTTCGCAGACCTCTCCGAACGTTTCCTCCAAGAGTTTTGCAACCCGTGGGGTCATTACTTTGCGCCGGTATTTCGTGACGAACACGATATGCGCGTGCAATTCGTAGACCACATGTCTGCCGGTACGCCAATCATGAGTGTTTTCATCCATAATCATAATCATAGACCATGTGATATAGTGGAGTGCATGAGACGCAGCACCAGAACACAGGACGACGAGACATGGCGGGTCGCCGTCATACCTGTACGCCTGTCCGGTGCCGACCATCGAAAAGCGCATGAGGCATGCCATAAGGCCGCACTGCTATGGAACTTTCTGCTGGCCGAAATGCGCGCATATTGGGACGAACATGGGAGCGACCCGTCCGACAAGGAACTGCGCCACCGCCTGTATGAGAAACGCCCCGACCTGCGCGACGGACTGCACGCGCACACCATTCAGGGCGTGCTGGACGGAATGAACGACGCGGTAGCGACTTACAGGGAGAACCGTCGCCAAGGCAATATGGATGTGCACGCCCCGCATAGGGCGAAGAACTATCGTCCATTGGACTTCACGTCGGGATACGGATGGCGTCCCACCAACGATGGCGAACGTGTCGCGTTGAGCTTCGGCAGGAACCATAGGCGGATACTCGTACGCATGCCGAACATTTCCGACCCGAAAACGAACGCTCCCGTCCCGGTCGAACGGTGGGGAGCCATGCGCCTATGCTGGGACCGCAACAAACGCCAATGGAGCCTTCACGTCAGCGTCCCTACAAGCCGGCCGCCGCAAGGCAATCCGAACAACATCGCCGCCATCGACGAGGGCGTCATCAATCCGATGGCCGTCGCCGTCGAAACCGACGACGCCTATGAAATACTGGTCGTCAACGGACGTCATGCGAGAGCCGTCAAACATTACCGCAACACGAGAATCGCCAGTCTTCAGGAGAGGCTGGCCCGCTGTGTCAAAGAGTCGAAACGGTGGTGCAAGCTCGACGCGAAACGCAGACGAATCGAAGCGGAAGCCGCCGATGCCCTACGCAACGCCGACCATCAGACCACTCGCAAGGTGGCCGACTTCCTTCAGGAGCATGATGCGGGACGAATCGTAGCGGGGGACGTTCGCGGCATCGAACAAAACACCCGCAAAAACGAGACCCGCCGCGTCAGGAACCGGAAGGACCAGCGTAGACGCCTGTCGCAATGGTCGCGCGGACGGCAGGAGAGCCTACTCTCCCACAAGACCGGCATGCCGGTCGAACACATCGACGAATCTTGGTCGTCCAAGACCTGTCCCGCGTGCCAAACACGCAACCACCCCAATGGGCGTGGATACCACTGCCGCAACTGCGGTTTCACCTGCAACCGTGACGCGGTGGGCGCGATCAACATTCTGATTCGCGCGAAGAACGGCTCCTACCAGCCGATGGACACGAACAAAAAAGTTCATGTCAAATATCTCCGGGCCACGCCGATCTTCCAACCGGAAGAACGACGCGAGCATGGAGTAATCCCCGGAACCGGGGCATGACCCGTATGAGGTCATGTAGCCGTGTCGGAAGCACTCATTTCTGCGGAGGACACGGAAGCCCCGACCGTCAGGTCGGGGAGGTTCACGCGTCCAGCGTAATGTTGCCTGCGTATTTTCCTCATCAAGCGCGCCGGTGGGTTCATCCGCGAGAATCACACGTGGTTTCATGGCGATCGCGCGTGCGATGGCCACACGTTGCTGTTCTCCTCCTGACAATTGGCCAGCCAAATGGTTTGCATAGCCTGCTAAATGCACTTCTTCAAGCAAGTTATCGATTGTGTTGCTTTCAGCGCGGGAAGTTTCCTTAATCTTGGTTTGTCCGAGGTTCTTATGCGCCGCTTCAAACGCCAACATGATGTTTTCTCGCACGTCAAGATATGGAATGAGCCTGTAATCCTGAAATATGCGCATACATAAAGATCCGAGAAGATTTTTTCGATCAATGGAATTGACATTTGCGCCATCAATGGTGACGGAGCCAGTGTCTGGTTGTAAAGAACCGTCCATCAAACGCAGCAAAGTGGTCTTTCCTGAGCCGGAAGGTCCCATTATTGCCGTTGTCGAACCTTCTTCGAATAATGCGCTCGCATTGTCTAAAATCAGACGTTTTCCATACGAAAACCCCACGTGATCAAGTTCCAGCATGGTATAGCCCCCTCTCGGTATACATGAGCAGCCATTGCTCTTGCGTAAGGCGTCGTACCCCCATTAGTTACGATTTCTTATGTGTCCAGCGTAATAGTATTTAATGGTTGGGGCAAGATGGTGATTTTTTGTGTTTCGATTGTTTTTCGTTAAATTTATGGAGACGATTGCGACTATTTGCCAGCGAATGTGGAAGTTGGGGTACTATGAAGCCGCACTATTGCCGATGGCGTTCGTCATGAACTCGGTTTTGATGGCTGATTTGATGATTGATGTATTGACTGATGGAACGCAATGCCCATGTTGGAGGATGTATGGCACGGTCTGGTACGCCTACGAAACCGCGTACGGCGCAGGCGAAGGCTGTTAAGCCTATTCGCACGTTGAAGAAAACTAAGTCGCATCGCGTGCGCAATATCATATGCGGTTTTCTGGCCGGTATTCTGTCGATTGCAGCTTTGCTGGGCACTGTTTCGCACATACTGCCTGCTGAGATTCAGGCGTGGCCGTATGTTCCCATTATCGTTTCGTTGGTGCCTTGGTTTGCGATTCTTGCGGTGATTGCGCTGATTTGCGGCATTGTCTCGAAACGAACGATGTCGGTATTGCTGGCGATTGCGGCGATCGCGTTGCAAGTATGGTGGCAGTATCCGTTTTTCTACAATGAAACGAAGCTTCAGCGTGCCGCGATTGCAGCGGTTTCGGGAGCGTCCGCCAATACGCAGGATGATTATGCTCGTTTGATGACATGCAATGTGTTTAAGGGTCGTGCCGACGCGCAGGAAATTGTCGATGTGGTGCGTAGCGAGCGTGTGGAAGTGCTGGCATTGCAAGAAACGACCGATGCTTTCGTGGACGAGTTGAATAAGGCTGGTATTGGCGATTTGCTGCCGTATGCGCAGGTTGCGAGTTCGGACGGTGAGTTTGGCAATGGTTTGTGGTCGGCGAGTCCGCTTGTTGATCCAGCTGATGATGATGTTGATTCGAGCGCGTCGTTCATGCCAGGAGCCACGGTTGCATTCAATGATGGTCGGACGCAGATCCGTTTCGTTTCGGTACATACCACGTCTCCGACCGATGGATATTGGCAGCAGTGGAAGCGTTCATTGGATGAGCTTGGTCGACTCCGGTACGATACGCCTCGCAGGTACGTGTTCATGGGCGATTTCAACGCGACCGACGATCATGCGCCGTTCCGTAATTTCTTGGGAACACGGTTCACGGATGCGGCCAAACAAGCGGCCGGGGGATTGGTGTTCACGTGGCCTGCGAATATCGATTATGTGCCGACGTTTGCGGGCATTGACCATATCGTATTGGATTCCGGCATGTTGGCCGGTCGGGTCAAATCGTTGAAAATCGATGGAAGCGATCACAAGGCGTTGCTGGCAACCGTGCAATTCGATGTATGAGAAGAGTGTCGGCGCAACTGCATATCGGCTGCGTATCCGCATAAAAAGTGCCCCAGATAGGAATCGAACCTACGACACCTTCTTTAGGAGAGAAGTGCTCTATCCACTGAGCTACTGAGGCAACGAATCTTCATTCTACACATCATCCGGACGAGTGTGGTGCCGAAATGAAGAAATCCGAAATTTCTACATGACTGTGCGCTGCATGAAGTACGTGGCGCACAGTCATGTAGAAACGATATATTGGCGGTTTTTGAGATTTTCAGGCCAGATTGTCTTGCGTTCCAGCGGTATTGGCCGCAGTGGCCTGTTCCGCCTGGGCTGCGTCAAGCTTGGCACGCACTTCGCCGAGCAGGCTTTGGGCGCGCTTGGCGAGGGCTTCGCCAAGCTCCCACTGGCGCATGGATTGGTCAAGGTTGAGTCCGCCGGCTTCAAGTGCCTGCACGGCCTGAATGAGCTGATCTCGAGCCTCTTCGTAAGGCATTTGTGCGATGGCTTCGCGTTCCTTGTCGGTCAGGCTGGATGCGGGGGTGGTTTCGTTGGTCATTGCTACTCCTTCGTTACGGTGGTGACTTCGGACACGATCACGCCGTGCTTCAATGTCATGGTGAGTTGGTCGCCGGTGTTCACGGCGTTCGCATCGTCGATTACATGGCCGTCCGCTCCCTGCACTACCGCATAGCCTCGGTTGAGAGTGGATTGCGGGCTAAGCGCGGTCAGTGAGGCATGCGCTTTTTCGATGGTGAGGCTTGCGTCGTCAAGAATACGTGTCAGACCGATTCTCATGCGGGTTCTTGCATCATCGATGAGACGCTGATGCGGTTCCAGCATGGTGAGCGGCTGTGTGAGGCTTGGACGGTTCGCGTAGCCTTCGATCAGTCTTGTTTCATTGTTGACGGTGGCGTCGATGCGCATGCGCATGCGTTCGATGTTCACGTTGATCAGTTGCATCTGCTCGCGCACGTCCGGCACGACTTTCTTCGCCGCGTCCGTTGGCGTGGATGCGCGCAGATCGGCAACCAGATCAAGCAGCGTCCAATCATCCTCATGGCCGATCGCGGAAATCAGAGGCGTATGGGCAGTCGCCGCGGCGCGCACCACACCTTCGTCGGAGAATCCGATCAGATCTTCGAAAGCGCCGCCGCCACGGGCCACAATGATTACATCGACGTCGGGGTCGGCATCCATCTGAGCGATCGCCTTGATCACATCGGAAGGGCACTGCTCACCCTGCACATGCACATGCGTCACTTTGAAGTCGACAACAGGCCAACGCAATCTCACGTTGGTGATGACATCGCCTTCGGCGCGAGCCTGCGGCGCGCAAATCAGACCAATGCAATGCGGAAACTCGGGCAGAGGCTGCTTGCGGTCAGCGTCGAACAGGCCTTCACCTTTCAGCTTCTTGCGTAATTCGTCGATCATGGCCTTCAGACTGCCACCCGCGCCGGCCGCGATAATGGCGTCGCCACGTAAAGACAGTGACGTGCGTTTCATCCACAGATTCGGTTTGCCATGGATGATGACGCGGTCGCCCTGCACAAAAGGCGTGGCGGCTGCGGCGAACTGCCCGAAACCGTTGACTTCCAACGCAATATCCTGATAATCATCGCGCAGAGTGATATAGGCGCTGCCCTGACGTCTAGTGTTGATCTGCGTGATCTGCCCGGCCACCCAAACCGATGGCCACCGTTCGACGGCCATATGGAATTTCTCGCTGAGCAGACTTACCGGCCAGGGGTTGTCAGCAGTGGTTTCGCCGGCCAGTCGTGGCAGCGGTTTGCTGTTCGGCTGCGCTGCCGGGGGTGTGTAATCCTGGTTCCAAGTCATAGTTCAAGATTCCATCATCTTGCGGACAAATGAAACACATGTTCGAATTCCGTGAGGGTACCCCGCCTTGTATAGTCCCTCTTCGGTGAGTGCGTCAAATCGACACTCGGGCGACACTCCGTGGCGAAATCGTTACCTTTGTCACACAAGTTAAGGAATGGCGGAATCAAGCCGAAAAATGGAATATATAGTTTTACTGCCGGCGTGCCGCTACTACATTTAGTGCTGGCTATGGCGTACAGTCATGGACGTAGCAACAATCTGGCATGCATAACGAAGCATGAAAACCTGGTCGGATGGGGTCCGACCCGGAAAGGATGATGAATGGAAACGCAGGCTCTGAATGCCATCTCCGCAACCGTTAAAACGGGAACCGGTAAGGTGCTCGTCGAGAAGCGCGACGGTCGTGTGGTCGACTTCGATCCGATCAACATCATCAGCGCGGTGAAGTCAGCCTTCGCCGACCTTGATAAGAAGATCGGGCCGCAGGAGGAACAGCTAATCCGTGATATCGCCAATCAGGTCGAAGCCGAAATCAAGGATCGTTACAACGGTCCCGCCAAGATCGAAGACATCCAGAATCTCGTTGAGCACGGTCTGATCGAAGACCACCTGTACGATGTGGCGCGCACGTACACCAACTACCGTCTGAACAAAGACATCGAACGTGCCAAGGCCACCGACATCAACGAAGCCGTCAAGCGTCTGGTGAACCGTGACGAGGCTCTGGTGCGCGAGAACGCCAACAAGGATTCCAACGTCTACTCCACCCAGCGCGATCTGCTGGCGGGCGCGGTGTCCAAGGCGTCCGCCTTCTCCATGCTGCCGGACGCGGTCTCCAACGCCCATATGAAGGGTGACATCCACTTCCACGACGCCGACTACTCGCCGTTCACCGCACAATCCAACTGCTCTCTGCCGAACTACTGGGATATGCTCGCCAACGGTTTCACTCTCGGCAACGCGCCGATGGGATCGCCGAACAGCATTTCCATCGCCGCCACGCAGATCACCCAGATCATGAAGGACGTGGCATCCAGCCAGTATGGTGGCCAGACCGCCAACCGTGCCGACGAGCACTTCGTCGAATACGCGCGCAAGGATTACGACAAGTTCCTTGAGCAGGCCCACGAGATCATGCCTGACGACTTGCCGATCGAAATCGCCGAACGTCAGGTGCGCTTGGCCAAGGATGTCGAACCGAAGCGTCTGCATTTCGAAAAGGACCGTCCGGCCCTGCCGATGGACGAGCCGTTCAACAAGGATGCCAGCCGTTTGCAGCAGTTGCGTGAGGTGTGGGCGAAAATTCAGACCCGCAAGGCCATCTACGACGCCATGCAGACCATGGAATACCAGATCAACT
>ERZ839767.2645-NODE-2645-length-22768-cov-11.038436_pt1 | contig 22768 bp, 20 predicted proteins | sample MGYA00519879_ERZ839767 | MGnify/ENA primary metagenome ERZ839767 (study PRJEB31850, sample SAMEA3708852) | human gut metagenome | biome: human gut; feature: human-associated habitat; material: faeces | place: China | collected 2014 ... | reverse complement strand
CTCTCGGCGCTGCCGAATATGCCCGTCAGAAGGGTCTCGCCAAGAAGTAATTCCAATAAGCATAAGAAAAAGCGCTGCTCCGGCAGCGCTTTTTCCATATCAAAAAAATGCAGGCCGTGCGGCCTGCATTTTTCTTATTCGGCTTATTTTAAAATCTCTTTGAGCGCGGCGATAAAACGAGCGTTATCCTCCTCCGTCCTGACCGCGACACGGACATACTGCCTTCCGCTCTGCGCAAGCTTTGCGGATAGATCCTTCACCAGAATGTCATGCTCCGTCAGAAGTCTCCGCGTAAGCTCCCGCGCGCTGACATTTCCGGTAAGCTCCAGCATGAAATAGTTCGCCTGAGACGGTATCACCCGCAGCGCCGGTATGCCGCCGAGGGCTTCGCCCATGGTTTTGCGCGTGGCCTTGAATTTCCGCAGTGCGGCCGCGTAGTTCTTCACGTACTTCTCCGCTATCTGCATGTAGAACTCGCCGAAGGAATTGATATTCCATATCGCGGCGTCCTTCTTCATACCCGCGATGAGCGCCTCATCGGCGGACGCAAGCACGCCGAGGCGTATTCCCGGCACGCCGTAGGACTTGGAGATGGATTTGACGACGACAAGATGCGGGTGCGCATTGAGTATCGCCTCGTCGATGAGCGAGTTGTCCTCCTCATCCGCGAAATCGGCAAAGGATTCGTCGGCTATCATGCGTATTCCCTTGGCCTCGCACCAGTCCGCAATCCGCAGCAGCTCCGCCTTTCCGATATAATTTCCGCTGGGATTGTCGGGATTTATCAGGACGAGCATACTTATATCCTTGTCCTTGAAAAACTCCGTCACGTCGTCAGCGTCATAGGCAAAATTCTCGTTCTGCGGCCAGAAGCAGACAACGTCATCCGGGCGGCAGCGGTTCGGGTACTCCTCAAAGGTCGGCCGTATGCAGCCAAGCTTGCCCTCATGCCGCTCGACAAGGTATTTGATAAGCTCCGCCGCGCCGTTGCCGACGATGATATGCTCCTGATGGACGTCGAAGTTGCGCGCCGCCAGCAGGCTGTTGACACACATCCCGGACGGATACTGTGTCAGCAGGCGCTCAAAGCTCGCCCGCATTTCATCTATCAGCTTACGCGGCGGGAAATACGGGTTCACAAGATAGCAGAAATCCAGCATCGAGGGGTATCTCCAGTATCCGCCGTAGCGGGACTGAAGCTTGTCAAGCCGGAGGTCGTCATCGGCAAACATGGATTCCGCGATGTCCAGATCCTGAATATCGTCTATCTCGTACCAGCGCTGTCCGTTCAGCTTCTTCGCCTTTATCTCCGGGTCGTCAAGCATTGCTATGACCCGCAGCACCTGCTCATAGTACTCGTTGTTGCCGAGCGCCATCGAATACGCGTCGAGGAACGGGACGTACCTCGTCTCCGAAAAATGCTTGCTGAACTTATAGATGTTTACGGTCTTATAATAGTGCTCGATATCGTTGAAATTGAAGTTCTTGCCCGGAATAAACGCGCCGATAGAGTCGTCCTCACCGATTTTTATGCAGGTTCCGTCCATCCAGCTCTCGTATTTGTCCACAAGCGCAAGCGTCTCACGCGGGTCGTCGACGATAGCCCGCAGGACGCTGTCCTCAAATATGATGTCTGACTCAAGCAGCAGCGTATCCTCCTGCAGAAGATAGTCCTTCGCAAGCGCAAGCGAATATATATTGTTGGTCTTGTCGTATATGGGATTGTTCACATAGCAGATTGGGGTAGCAATCTCCAGCGTTGCGATGTAATCTATCAGCTTCTGCCCCTCGTAGCCCACAACTATCACGATCTTTGACAGGCCGAGCGCGTCAAGCTGGTGCAGAGCACGGTCGATCAGCGTGACCCCGTTCACCTTGACCATGCATTTTGTATTGTCGCTGGTCAGTTCCTTCAGGCGCCGACCCATACCGGCCGCGAGAATCAGTCCCTGCATATCGTACCTCCATAAACAGCATAAAGTTTTTCAGAATGTAATATAATGTATTATACACTCTTTTGTCCGCCGTGTCCATAGTCCCGCACCATTGTTAAGAAATATTGAAAAGCGCAGCCGTGTGGCTGCGCTTTTCGCTCAAATTCACTTTTTCCCGGACGTCGCCTTTTTCACGGGGTAGGACACCGCCGTGCCGAGGACGCCGCCGATCAGCGCCGTCACAAGCTGAGGCCACGAGAACATCGCGCTCATCATCGCCGCCTGCTTATCCGGCAGCGCGAGCAGCGGGATAAGTATCTTCACTATCAGCAGGAACAGCACCGCAAGCTTTACCGCCGCAGCCAGCACCACTGCCAGCACGTCACGCAGCCACACCTTATCGGCGACCTTCTTATAGATCAGCGCGTATATCGCAACAAGGCTTATATTGCCCAGCGCGATGGCCGGTACAAGCTGGATAAGCGCGGGGCCTATGCCGAGCAGGTACGCGAGGAACGGCGACACGAGCGCCGTAGCGAAGCCGCACCAGAAGCCGCCGCACAGCGTTGCGACCACGAGCACCATGTTCACGCATGGCCCGGTCACGAACTGCCCCATCGCCTTTGTCGCGAATTGCAGCGCCACGAGCACCGCTATCATTACCGCCGTTCTGCACACCCAAAGAGTTTTTTTGTTCATTGATCTCAGTCTTTCATTTTGCCGCCTCAAGGCCGGTTTCGGCCCCGTGCAGCGATTCCACAATCGTCTTGTCCTTCGCCTGCCTGCTGTGCGCGTCGATCTTGTTCTTGTTGCGCTCGCCGTGTGTCAGGCATCCGGCGCCGTTGATACAGCCGCCGATGCAGGCCATGCCCTCTATGAAGTTCCCTTCCGCGCGCCCCTTCGACGCCTTGAGCAGCGCGAGACGGCATTCCTCGATGCCGCTGCAGCTCACGGGCTTGACCTCAAAGTCGATGCCCTGCTCCTTCAGCGCCTCGACCGCAGCTTCAGCCAGTCCGCCGCAGCGCGCAAAGCTGCGCCCGAAGCCGGAGGCGTTGTTCAGATCCGTCTCCTCAAGCTCTGTCAGCTCAATATCGCGGCTGTCCAGCATGGCCTGAAGCTCCTCAAAGGTCATCACGCAGTCAACATATTCGCGCACGCCGGGCAGCTGCGCTTCGCCCTTTTTCGCAGTGCAGGGGCCAATGAATATTGTCTTCGCCTCGTTGTCCATGCCCTTTATGAACTTCGCTATCGTCGCCATCGGGGACATGTTGTGCGACACGTTTTCGGACAGCATCGGGAACTGCTTATGTACATAGCTGACAAACGCGGGGCAGCAGGAGCTGGTGAGGAAGCCCTTCTCCGCAAGCTCTTTCGCCTCGGCATAGGCGACCATGTCCGCGCCAAGCGCGGCCTCGACGACCTCATAGAAGCCAAGCTGCTTTATTCCCGTCACGACCTGCCCCAGCTTCGCGTAGGCGAACTGGCTCGCTATCGCAGGAGCGACGATCGCATAAACATGCTTTTCTTCCTTCAGAAGCTTTATCGCATCGAGAATGAAGGACTTATCCGACAGCGCGCCGAACGGGCAGCGATACACGCACGCGCCGCAGGAGATGCACTTGGAGTCGTCGATCTTGACCGTCCCGTCCTCGTTCATGGTTATCGCGCCGATCTTGCAGGCGTTCTGACACGGGCGGCGGCGGTTCAGAATGGCAGAATAGGGGCATGCTTCTGCACACCTGCCGCAGTTGATGCAGCGTTCCTTGTCGATATGGGCGTGATGATGCTCATCATGCGTTATCGCGCCTTTGGGACATGCATCCTCACAGCGATGTGCGATACATCCGCGGCAGTTGTCGGTGATAACATATCCGCCAGACGGGCAGTCGTCACAGGCAATGTCGAGCGCCTCGATAACGTTCGGATTTTTTCTGTTGCCGCCGGTCGCAAGCTTGATGCGCTCGGCCAGAATAGCCCGCTCCTTATACACACAGCAGCGCATGGTGGGCACCTTGCCTGGGATTATCTCCTTCGGTATATCAAGTATCGATTCTGCGAGATCGCCTTCCCATGCATGCTTGGCTACTGTGCGCAGCACCTTGTATTTCAGATGTTGGACTTTGGTGTCAAACTTGTACACAAATTTCCCCCGTCGCATTTATTTGTACTTATTTTAAAGCAAAATTCACGTTTTGTAAACAGTAAATTTCTTAACACAGTCAACTATTTCAGCACCTTGCGCATAAACACTGCCGCGCGTGATGTACCGTCGCGCAGGCGGAAAGCGTCGGGGTGCTCTGCCATGGTCTCGAAGCCCGCGCTGCGGTAGAGCGCGAGGGCACGGTCGTTCCCCTCTATCATCTCAAGCTCAAGCTGCGCCGTCCCGTGCTCACGTGCTTCGCGCTCCATCTCCCGAAACAGCGCGCTGCCGATGCCAAGCCCCCAGTATTCGCGCAGCAGGCCGATCATCACCGCCGCGCGGTGGCGGGTCTTGAGCGAGGACATGAACACGATCTGGCTGTTGCCGGCGATCTTCCCGTCCACCTCGCAGACGAGCATCATCGTGTTCGGCGAGTCAAGATTGTTCTTCAGATACGCGCGCTCGCCCTCGGCCGTGAACTTCAGCTCTTCGGGGTAGGGCGCGAGAAATTCCGTCTCGCCGGATGCGGTTCGGAGATACTCCAGCATCTCCTCGGCGTCGCTCTCTCTGGGCGCTCGGAGTATCGCGCCGCGGCCGTCCTTCAGCGTAATGCTGCGGGTCTTATATATCATATCCATCGCTCCTGTCTAAAATTTATCAATTTATTATAATCCATCGGGCATTCGCTGTCAACCGCACTGAGTAGGGTATCGCCTACATTAACGCAAAATAAAACTGCCCCGGTTTTCGGGGCAGTCTTTGGAATATATGCGGGAAATCAGCCGAGTACGCTTGCAAGAACCATGGTGTTTGCGACGGTCATCATGGTGTAGAGCATTGCGATGGTGAAGGAACCGGAGTAAATATTGCCGGTTTCCTTGAAAAATCTGCGGGAAACGAGTGTGCCGACAGGGATGAGGAATACCAGCGGGAACAGGTTGACGATACGCATGGAGTTGAAGGCAAACGTGCCGCTTGCTATGATGCCGCTGTACTGAATGACTATCAGCGCAACTATGCCGATGATATTGCCAATGCAGCTTATAAGCATCGTAAGCCACTCCGGTCGCCCCTCTATGCGGTTGCCGCCGTTTACGAGCATGGAGTTTACAAGGTAGAAGGCTATCCACGCGGGAACGTATGCCACGGCAAACACAAGCTTATTGACGGTAAACACGCGCATATCAATAACCCAGATTCTGAAGTCGGTATTGAACACGAGGTCAACAAAGAACAGAATGACATATGCCGTGAACACCGTAAGCAGCGCGAGCAGGAAGCTCTTCCAGATCACTCTTGCGCTTGCTTTGACACCCCAGCACTCCGGAGCACCGTGTTCGCCCTTGCCGCGGGTAATGATGTAGGAAACAACGAATACGACCAGCAGGCAAATGGCGACGACGAGCGTCCACGCCGCAAGCTCATTCGTGTTCGGCTCTCCGAACCATGTGCTGACCGTGCTGGGAACGAAGGAGGACTGGCCGACCAGCTTATATGCCACAGGCACCACGAGCAGCGCGGGAATAATGCAGTTGAGCGCGTAGGTTATCCAGTATGCCGCCTTGCGCTTGCCGTCGGAAAGCTTGGGCGCGGGTGCCGGTTCGGGTTTGGCAAGCTCCGCGAAGAACTTTGTGCCGTGGATCATCATGGAGGCAAACGGGAACAGGAACAGGAATATGCCGACAAGACCGACGAGGTTGAAGATTTCCTTCCACTGCCAGATCTGGTTGTCCGCATCTATCTGCTCATAACCCGCAGGCACACCGAACGCTGCATAGAAGAAGTTTATGATATCGCGGCAGCTTGCATGGGAGAAGTGGTTGAGCGGGTGGATCTCATTATTCTGATTGATAACGCGGATGCACTCCTTGCCGTTTATCGTGCCGGTATAAATCTTATGGTTTTCAACGGTGCTGACGTTCTCCTCGTCAAGCTGGTTTATGAACGCCGCGGCATTGGGATTTTGCAGATAGGTTGCGGGGTTGCCGTTCTCGTCCTTGAAGAACCATTCGTCATACTTTGCCGCAACAACGCCGAAGTCGATGTCTATGGGGACGGTTCCGTCAACGCCTTCAAATTCGTAGTCGGTGTAGGGGGGATCGTAGCCTTGGTCGAGAGCCGCGGCGATGCGGTTGATGCCGCCGGTTGCGCCCTCCTTGAAATAGGCCTCAACGGTGGCGTTGGTTATCATCGCGCCCATGGAGTGGCCGGAAACGCCGATTTTGTCAAGGTCGATGAATGTCCACGAAGCGCAGGCGTAGTCGATGAGGTGCTTCATGTTCATGTAGTTATCAACAGGGTTGACGTATACGCTGGAATCGCCGTGACGGTATGCGTCGCTCGAGATAACAACAAAGCCGCGGCGGGCAAGCTCAATCATGTTCTGATCCTGATGGTCAAAGTTGTTGTAGCTGCCGTGGGACAGGACGATGAGCGGGAGCTTGTTTTCCTCGGAGGCTTTCTTGGGGATATAGACCTGTGCGTTTATCTCGTAGCCCTCGTCTACGACTACCTTCATGTCCTGAACTTTGACGGTGTTGAAGCTCGTCATGAACAGGGACGCGAAGATGCCGCTTATGAGGCAGAGGCACAGCGCGATGGCCAATACGATTTTTGTGCTTTTCTTCACTTGTTCTTCCTTCTCTCTTTTCTTATTTTCAGCCGGAGCTGTAATGACCACAGTATAGCATTTAATTCATAAATAAACAATATTGTTTGTTCACAAATTATTAAAAATGTTTTTATTAAAAATAAACAATTCATTTTTGAACAATGTTGCCCGGAGAGCGCAAAAACGGCTGCCGGAGGTTATTCCGGCAGCCGTCAAACTGCAAAAGCATATAAAAGTGCTGAAAAAAGGGCAAAGCGCCTGCGGAGAGGAATAGCCGTGCCGATAAGTGTTTGCCCTAGTCCTCAACTTTTTCGAGCATCTCAGGCTCCGACAAGCCCGCCCATTTATGGCTGAGCTTGTAGAATGCGGTTTCGATTATCTTGAGCTGCTCGTCGTCAAAGGCGCTCATTTCTTCAAAAAAGCTGTCAAAAACCGGGCCTATCCGATCTTCCGCAAGCCGGGCATAGGTCTTCTTGCCCTCCTCTGTCGGCGTGAGGACAACGTTTTTTCGGTTGCCGACGATGCGGTTTTTCTGTATGAACCCAAGCTCAAGCAGATGCTTTGTTGCCTTGGTGATGTTGCTCGGGATAATGCCGAGGTCGCGCGAGATATCCGCCATTATTCGGTGCTCGTCCTCAAATTCGCAGATATATTCCAGCACCTGCCACTCATGCTGCGTCAGATGCGGCTCATAATCGCCCCTGCCGCCGCGCATAACGCTGCGGTTTGAGCAGTTGGAAAAGAACACTGTTGCGCGCACAAGCTCCCTGTATTTTCCCATCCATTCGAGTTTCAACTACGGTATCCTCCAGATGCTGTGATTTATATTTAATAATTGATTATACTACTTTTGCCGCCGTGCTGCAACAGGAAAATGCTCCGTTTGCCTTATGCAGAGTTTTGATTAAAATTTTTGTTGTATTTTCAGCGAAAATATAGTATTCTGTGAGTGCCGCCATGCGGCTTAAATATGAAATAAGGAGCAGGTATATGTACGATTACATCATAGCAACCTCATCCACCTCGGACCTGCCGAGGACCTATCTTGAGGCGCACAACATTCCCTTCATCCCCTACACCTACACCATCGGCAACGACCTGTATGAGGACGACTGCCGCGAGGAGACCCGCCAGAAGGTCTACGAGGGTATGCGCAACGGCGACCGGCTCAAGACCTCGATGATAAACGAGTATATCTACGACGAGTTTTTCGAGTCGCTGCTCGCGCAGGGCAAGGACGTTATCTTCCTCGACATGTCGCAGAAAATGTCCGTTTCCTATGAGAAGTCTAAGATTGGCGCAAAAATGGCGCTTGAAAAGTATCCGGAGCACAAGCTCTACATTATGGATACGCTCTGCATCTCCGGCGGCCTCGGCCTGCTGGTCGACAGCATGGTAACGCTGGCAGAGGGCGGTGCCGGCTACGACGAGGTCATCGCATGGGGCGAGGCGAACAAGCTGAAGATCGCGCACCGCTTCACCGTGGACGATCTGAACTACCTCAAGGCTGGCGGACGCGTGTCGAACGCGGCGGCGCTTGTCGGCGGTATGCTGGCGATCAAGCCCGTGCTGTACGTCCCCGACGGCGGCACGCTGGACGTTGCGAAAAAGGTTCGCGGGCGCAAGACCGCGGTCAATTCCATCCTTGACAGCGCAAAGGCCGACCTTGCGGAGGTCGACACCAATGGGCTGAAGGTGCACATTCTTCAGGCTGACTGCCGCGCCGACGCGGAATATGTACGCGACGAGCTGAAGAAGGCGTACCCCGACCTTGGAGAGATAACGATAACCAGTCTCGGCGTGGTCATCGGCGCGCATTGCGGCCCCGGCCTGCTGACGGTGTTCTATCTCTGCAACAGCCGCAGACCCTAAGATAATATTGTTGTTGAAAACAGCCTTGGGCATCCGCCCAAGGCTGTTTGTCGTGCAGGGGGAGTTTGCGGGACGGCACGGAGGCCGTCCCCTACGGCGTAGTTTGAGTACAACCTCTCTTTTAAACCTTGCTTTAATCGTTACTCTGGCGACCCCTTCGGCGCTAATGCGCCACTGTCTCGCTGCGGCTCGGTCACGGCGTTAGCCGTGACCGAGGGGGCGCCAAAGCACAGACACGAGCAGTGCGGAAAAGACAGCTTGCACCATAACCACCTCTGTACCGTCCTAACAAAACCCATGGGTGGAGTTGTTAGCTCCACCCATGGGTTCAAATTATCTCATCAACTTCGGATTCGCCGCGGACTCTCACGCCGCGGGCTTTCAGCCGCTCGGCGGCGAGGCCGTCTCCGGCGATCAGCCGTCCGGTAAAGGTGCCGTCATATATCACGCCGCTGCCGCAGGACGGGCTTTTCTCCTTGAGGAGCGCCATTTTGCAGCCGTTTCTCTCCGCGAGACTCACCGCGACATCCGCGCCCTTGGAATACTCCGCCGTCACATTCCTGCCCTTGCAGCTCACGACCGCTCCGCCGCGCCGTTCGCTCGGATCGCGCGGGGTCGGCAAACCGCCCGCCGTCTCCGGACAGACCGGAATGAGCCGGTACTTCTCCCGCAGCGCCGCTATCTTCTCCGCAGCCATCGCGTTATGTCCGCCGCTGTATTTGCACTCGACCCCCAGCAGGCACGCGCTTATCAGCAGCGCTTCTTTCTCGCTCATCGCGCCTACCTCCTCATGTTCAGCCCCATGACCGCGCCGCAGATGCCGCCGATGATGTGCGTCAGCTGCGAGACATTGTCGCTCAGCACGACGCCGTCGACGATCTCGCCGCCGAGGTACAGCACCAGCACGAGGATGAGCGTGATGGGAATATATCCGTCCTTCATCCCTGCGAGCGACGACATGACGATCATCATGAATACAATACCCGACGCGCCGAGCAGCGCCGTCCCCGGAAAGAACAGCCACTGCACAAGTCCGGACACCAGCGCCGTGAGAAATATCGCCCAGAACAGACTGCGGCTGCCGTATTTCTCCTCCAGCGGCGGTCCGACGACGAGTATCATCATCATGTTGCCGATATAATGCGAGTATCCGGAGTGCCCCAGCACGTGCAGCACGAAGCGCGGGTAGGTCAGAATATCCGTCAGCGGCGAGCGGTAAACGCTGAAGAGCTTCACCGTCGTCCAGCCGCCGGTGAACTTGTCCAGCAGCAGCGCCGCAAGCGAGAGCAGCGCGAAAGTCAGCACAACCGGAGAATTATATTGCAGCCTTACGAGCCGCTTCATCCGCGCACCTCGCGCAGCGCATTTTCATATGCCTGCTTCGTGCGCGAGTCAAAGCACACCATGCGCACGCGCTCTATCTCCGGATGCGCGGCGGTCACGGCGATGATGGTGCTTATCGCGATCTTCGCCGCGCGGTCAAGCGGGAAATGGTACACGCCCGTGCTTATCGACGGGAAATCGACAGTCTTGCAGCCGTTTTCCGCCGCGAGCAGCAGGCAGGAACGGTAGCACGAAGCCAGCAGCTCATCCTCGCCGTGCGCGCCGCCGTGCCACACGGGGCCGGGGGTATGGATGACGTGCTTCGCGGGGAGACGGTAGCCGTCGGTGATCTTGGCCTTGCCCGTCTCGCAGCCGTGCAGCGTGCGGCACTCGGCCAGCAGCTCCGGCCCCGCGGCGCGGTGTATCGCGCCATCGACCCCGCCGCCGCCAAGCAGCGAGCAGTTCGCCGCGTTGACTATCGCGTCCACGCTCTGATGCGTGATATCGCCCTGAATTATCTCTATAACAGCCATTATGCTATCCTCACTTCGACTTTGCCATTCTCCGCCGACAGCATGATCTGCGACGAGCTTTCGCCCCGTCGTGCGATGATGCCCTCGGCTATCTGATCCTCGACCTGCTTCTGGATAAGGCGGCGCAGGTTGCGCGCACCGTAGGTCACGGAGTAGCCCTCGCGGACAAGGTGGTCAACAAGGCTGTCGTCCCAGGTGAGGGCGATGTTCTTGCGCTCCATGTTCTCGCGCAGCTCGCCCAGCATGAGCTCGGCGATGGCGCGGAAGTTGGTCTCGGTGAGCTGGTTGAAGCAGATGACCTCATCGACGCGGTTTATGAACTCCGGACGCAGGAACTCGTTGAGCGCCTTCATCGTGCGCTCGCGGCTCATGTCGCTCAGGCTGCCGCCGAAGCCGACGCTGCCGGACTTGCTGTTGCTGCCGGCGTTGGTGGTCATGATTATGATGGTGTTTTCAAAGTTCACGGTGCGCCCCTGCGCGTCGGTTATGCGACCGTCATCCAGGATCTGGAGGAGGATGTTCATAACGTCGGGGTGCGCCTTCTCTATCTCGTCGAACAGCACAACGCTGTACGGCTTGCGGCGTATCTTCTCGGTGAGCTGCCCCGCCTCATCATAGCCGACGTAGCCGGGAGGCGAGCCGATGATGCGCGAGACGGAGAATTTCTCCATGAACTCCGACATGTCGAGCCGTATCAGCGACTCCGGCGAATCGAACAGATCGGCCGCAAGGCGCTTTACAAGCTCCGTCTTGCCGACGCCGGTGCCGCCGACAAATATGAAGCTGACGGGCTTGCGCTTGACCTGAAGGCCGATGCGGTTGCGCTTTATCGCGGCGCAGACCGCGCTTATCGCCTCGTCCTGCCCGACTATATGCTCGCGCAGGCGCTCGTCAAGCTTCGACAGCCGCTCCAGCTCATCCTCGCGGATGCTGGAGGCGGGTATTTTCGTCCAAAGCTCGATTATTCTTGCGAGATTATCCATCGTGAGCTTCGGCCGCCCCTGCGCCTTAAGCTCCGCAAGCTCGCTTTCGAGCTGCATTTCCTTGCTGCGCAGCTCCGCGATGCGGGCATAGCGCTTATCAAGCATCTCGTCGGTGAAGCCGCCCTCCGGAGCGTCCTCGCTCATCAGCGCGTCGCGCTCGAATTTCACGTTCTCAAGGTCGCGTTCGGCCAGCATTCTGCGGCGGATGCCTTCGTCCTTGAGGTTCACGTCGGAGCATGCCTCGTCGATAAGGTCGATGGCCTTGTCGGGCAGGAAGCGGTCGGTTATATACCGCTCGCTCATCAGCACCGCCTGACGGCACATCTCGTCGGATATCTCGACGCCGTGGTAGTCCTCGTAGTAGTGCGATATGCCGTGCAGAATTTTGACGCTGTCCTCTATCGACGGCTCGTTGACCGTGACGGGCTGGAAGCGGCGCTCAAGCGCGGAATCCTTCTCGATATGCTTGCGGTACTCGGCAAAGGTCGTCGCGCCGATGACCTGAATTTCGCCGCGGGAGAGCGCGGGTTTGAGGATATTTGCAGCGTTCATGCTGCCCTCGGCATCGCCCGCGCCGACGATATTGTGCACCTCGTCGATGACGAGGATAATATTGCCCTGCTTGCGTATCTCCTCGATCAGGCCCTTCATGCGGCTCTCAAACTGGCCGCGGAACTGCGTACCCGCGACAAGCGCGGTGAGGTCGAGCAGGAACACCTGCTTATCCTGAAGCTTATAGGGGACGTTGCCCATCGCGATGCGCTGCGCAAGCCCCTCTGCTATAGCCGTTTTGCCGACGCCCGGCTCGCCGATAAGGCAGGGGTTATTCTTCTGGCGGCGGTTCAGGATCTGGATAACGCGCTCCAGCTCCTCCTCGCGGCCTATCATGCTGTCGAGCTTGCCCTCACGCGCACGGGCGGTGAGGTCGATGCAGTAATTATCAAGGAATTTTCTCTTGGGCTGCTTCGGCGCCTTGTCGCCGTCCTGACGCGGCTGACGGTCGTTATTCTGCGCGCCGTCGCCCTGCGCAGGCGGAGTCGGGGGGCCGCCGAACAGGCGGTTGAGGAAGGGGAAGGTCGCGGTCTTGCCGTCGTCCTCGGAATCGTCCGAGCCGTCGTTGTCCACGTCCATCATGTCCTCAACGCCGCTGAGGGCGTTCATCATATCTCCGGTGATGCTGTCAAGGTCTTCGTCGGAGATGCCCATTTTGTTTATAACATCATCTACGGGCTTAATATGCAGCTCGCGGGCGCACTTGAGGCAAAGCCCCTCGTTTTTTGTCTGCCCGTTTTCTATCTTCGTGATGAACACGATAGCCACATTTTTGCCGCAGCGGGAACACATTGTAGGTTGCATTGTTACCTCCTGAGGGTAGTAACGGCTTCCCGCCGGAAGCCGCAGGGCGTCACATCAGCCCCTTGGTGATAAATTCGAAGGCGAGGAAGAAGCGGCCAAGCACGGTGTCGCTCATGGTGCTCTTGCCGATGATAAGGCCGAAGAAACTGAGCACCCAGCACAGCAGCACGCAGTAGATAAAGCCCTTCACAAAGCCCAGCACCGCGCCGCCTATCTCATCAAGCGTCTCCATATTCGGCAGCCTGAATGACAAGTTGCCGACATTCGCGATGGCGATGAGGAAGATGAGTATCAGCAGGAAACCCAGCATCAGCCCGCCGACATGGGTTATGGTCCTGCACAGCACGGCGACAACGGCCTCTGTCATGCTGACATTTTCGCTGTCGGCATACGCGACGGCCTCGGTCGCCATCTCCTCGGAGCGCTTCTCGTAGAACCCGATGCGCTCCATGCACTCATAGGCATAGTCGTAGCGCAGGGAGGGGTCCTCGGCGAGAATATCGTTGAGAGACTTGTCGCTGTTGCCGTAGCCGAGGCTGTCGAGCACCTCTTCGCGGTTCTGCTGAGAGTCAATATACCCGTCCACGAACGGCTCCAGCGCGGGGATTACCTCGCCGGAATACGCCGAGGACAGCAGGCTTCCGCCAAACAGTGCGATGACGATGGCCAGCAGCCCCGCGATCCCGCCTATAAGGCCGCGCTTATAGCCGCCCCACGTACACAAGGCGATTATCGCCAGAAGGATTATATCAATGACAGCTCTCATATGTATCAGCATCCTTTTCTGAAAGTATTGTCAACTTTGCTTCTTATGCAAATTATATTGTAACACAAGTTTATGAACAAATATAGCAAATTAATCTTAAGGAAGTTTTTCCATCATTGCGCCGGCAGCGCCGTCGTACCAGACACGGTTGAGGTACAGCCCCTGCGGCGGCATCGTGGGGCCAGTGAGCCGCCGGTCGCGCTTTTCAAGCAGCGCCGGTATCTCCTCCGGAATGAGCTTGCCGTAGGACGCGTAGACCATCGTGCCGACCATGGCGCGGCACATGTTGTACAAGAAGCCGTTTGCACATATCGAAACGGTTATCAGGTCGCCGTCCTTCTCGGCGCGGCACCAGTACACCGTGCGCACGGTCGTTTTCGTTTGCGTGCCCTCGCTGCGGACGGCCTTGAAATCGTGCGTCCCCTCAAAGGCGCGCGCCGCGGCCTGCATCAGTGAGATGTCGAGCCGCTGCGGATAGAAGCACACGCGGTCGGCCAGAAAGGGGTCGGGTATGCGGCTGTTGAGTATCTTATAGACATACTCCTTCTTCACGCAGGAGCCGATGGCGTTGAAATCGTCCGGCACCTCCACCGCGTCGACCACGGCGATATCGTCCGGCAGGCGGGAATTCACCGCGAGCGGCATACGGTCTACCGGCACGGTGCAGTCGCTGTGGAAATTCGCGCAGTAGCGCAGCGCGTGGACGCCCGCGTCCGTCCTGCCGCAGCCGGTGAGCTTCACCCGCTCGCCGCAGACCTTTGCCAGCGCCTCTTCCATTGTCTGCGCCACGGTGATCGCGTTCTTCTGCACCTGCCATCCGTGATAGCGGCTGCCATCATAGCGCAGGCGCAGGGCAATGTTTTTCATAGGCTCAAATCCCAAACTTCTTCATAATTATCATCGCCGCGAGGAACACAACGCCGATTATGAGCGCCGCCCAGTCGCGCCGGAGCATCTTGGGCTGCTTCATGCTCGTGCGCCCCTCGCCGCCGTGGTAGCAGCGGCTCTCCATTGCGACGGCCAACTCGTCCGCCCGGCGGAACGCCGACACGAACAGCGGCACCAGCACCGGCAGCAGCGCCTTCGCGCGCTGGATGAGGCTGCCCGTCTCAAAATCTGCGCCGCGCGCCTTCTGCGCGGACATGATCTTGTCCGTCTCCTCGATGAGCGTCGGGATGAAGCGGAGCGCCATGCTCATCATCATCGTCATTTCATGGACGGGAACCTTGATCTTTTTCAGCGGATTGAGCAGCAGCTCCAGTCCGTCGGTCAGTGCGATGGGGCTGGTGGTGTAGGTCAGGAGGAAGGTGCCGGTGATGAGCAGCACGATGCGCAGGATCATTTTCACGGAGCGCGCGATGCCCTCCCATGTGATTATCCAGCCAGGAATTATCGGCGTGCCCTGCGTGTAGAAAATGTTCAGCGCGGCGGTCAGCACGATGATGAACAGCATCGGCTTCAGCCCCTTGAATATCGTCGCAGGTTTTATCTGCGACAGCGCCATGCACGCAGCCGTCGCCAGCACCACCGCGATGTACGACACCCAGCCGTTCGACTGGAACAGCGCGACGATGTACAGCACGACAAGTATCAGCTTCGTGCGCGCGTCTAGCCGGTGGACTATAGTGTCTCCTGGGAAGTACTGGCCGAGGGTGATGTCCTTCAGCATATGTCCACCCCCTTCAGCTCCAGCAGCGCAGCTTTCAGCTGCTCATAGGTGTATATCGACTCCGGCAGCGCGATGCCGCGCGCTTTCAGCGCCATGGCAATGCGCGTCGCCTGCGGGACGGCAAGACCGATGCCGCACAGCTTCTCCGGCTGCGAGAACACCTCGGCGGGCGTCCCGTCCATGGCCACATGGCTATGGTCAAAAACTATCAGCCGCTCCGTGAAGCGCGCGACGTCGTCCATGCTGTGGCTGACGACGATGACGGTCGAGCCGGTGCGCTCGCGGTAATCACGGATATTGTCCATTATCTGACGGCAGCCTGCGGGGTCAAGCCCGGCGGTCGGCTCGTCGAGTATCAGCACGCCCGGTCGCATCGCGATAACGCCCGCGATGGCGACGCGGCGCTTCTGCCCGCCGGACAGCTCCAGCGGCGAGCCGTCGAACAGCTTCTCGTCCACGCCGACGAAGTCCGCCGCCTCGCGGACGCGCTCGTCGACCTCGCTGTCGCTGAGCTTCATGTTGCGCGGGCCGAAGGCGATGTCCTGATACACGGTCTCCTCAAACAGCTGGTGCTCCGGATACTGGAACACGAGGCCGACCTGCCATTTGACGTTGCGGCGGCTTATCTTGTCGGCGTTTATGTCCTGCCCGCCGACGAGCACTCTGCCCGTTGTCGGCTGAAGCAGGGCGTTGAGGTGCTGGGTAAAGGTCGATTTGCCGCTTCCGGTGTGCCCGATGATGCCGACAAACTGCCCATGCGGTATGCTTATGTTTATATCTTCTATCGCAACTCTGCGAAACGGGGTGCCCTCGCTGTATACATGGCTCAGGCTCTCCACGGTTATATCAGCCATTTTCTTTCCTCTTTATGAAATCTGAAAGCTCGTCGGCGCAGTCCTCGACGTCCAGCTCATCCTCCGGCAGCGCCCAGCCGGCGTCGCGCAGCTCATGCATGAGCCGCACCGTTGCTGGGACGGACAGTCCCTCGCGATCCATCAGCGCAACGTCGGCAAACACATCTTTCGGTGTGCCGTCGGCGACAATGTGCCCGTTCGACATGACGATAAGCCTGTCGGCTCCGACGCATTCGTCCATATGGTGCGTTATCAGCACCACGGTCATGCCGTTTTCGCGGCAGAGCTTCGTTATCGTGCCGATGACCTCGGCGCGCCCCTGCGGGTCGAGCATCGCGGTCGGCTCATCGAGGACGATTATGCGCGGCTGCATTGCAATGACGCCCGCAATGGCGACGCGCTGCTTCTGCCCGCCGGACAGGAGGTGCGGCGCATGCATGCGGAAATCGTACATGTCCACCTGCTTTAGCGCCTCGTCAACGCGCCTGCGAATCTCTTCGGGCGGGACGCCGAGGTTTTCGGGCGCGAAGGCTACGTCGTCCTCCACAACGTTTGCGACTATCTGGTTGTCGGGGTTCTGGAACACCATGCCCACGGTGCGGCGCACGTCGATAACGCGATCCTCGTCGGCGGTGTCGATGCCGTCGATGAGCACCTGCCCCTCGTCGGGGACGAGGATGGCGTTCATATGCTTTGCAAGCGTCGATTTGCCGGAGCCGTTGTGCCCCAGCACGGCGACGAAGCTGCCCGCGGCGATGTCAAGGTCGATGCCGCACAGGCTCTCCTGATCGTCGCCGGGGTAGGTGAAATGCACATTTTTGAAGCTGATTATGTTCATATAATAAATATTCTCCGAAATGCGGGTATTAATGCAGGAAAATCACCGCTCCCAGCGGCAGGTCGCGCCGCAGGGGAGATACAGGCCGCTGTCGGTCACGGGGAGGCCAAGCTCCTGACTGTCCGACCGGCCTCCGAATTTTTTCGTGAAGATGCTCTCGGTGACGTAGCTGAGGACAGAGGCGGAAAGCCCCGTCGTATAGGAATTTATGATTACGAAAAGCGGATCGTCGCTCAGTACGCCTACGCAGAGCGACACGAACGGCCAGAGGTTCTGTTCCAGCTTCCACACTTCGCCGCCGGGGCCGCGCCCGTAGGACGGCGGGTCCATGATTATCGCGTCATAGCGGCGGCCGCGGCGTATCTCGCGCTCGACGAATTTTCCGCAGTCGTCAACTATCCAGCGTATCGGCGCATCGGCGAGGCCGGACGCGGCGGCGTTCTCCTTGCCCCACGCGACCATGCCCTTTGCGGCGTCAACATGGCAGACCTGCGCCCCGGCCTTCGCGCAGGCGACAGTCGCCGCGCCGGTGTAGCCGAAGAGATTGAGGACACTTATCGGACGTCCCGCCGCGCGGATCTTTGCCATCGCCCAGTCCCAGTTCGCGGCCTGTTCGGGGAAAAGTCCGGTGTGCTTGAAGTTCATGGGCTTGACGTTGAAGGTCAGCTCGCCGTATTGTATCTGCCAGTTTGAGGGCAGGCCGCCCTTGTCCCAGCTGCCGCCGCCCGTTTCGCTGCGGCGATAGCGCGCGTCGCGGTCGTTCCAGTGCTTGTTGTGGCGGGGCGTGTCCCATATCGCCTGCGGATCGGGGCGCACGAGATAGTATTTGCCCCAGCGCTCCAGCTTCTCGCCCTTGGAGCAGTCGAGCAGTTCAAAATCCTGCCATTTATCAGAAAGCCACATACCATTTCTCCCGTTGTTTCTTGTCTTTACATAATTAACCCATTTTAAGACATAATATTTTATCACTTTTATTACAATCGGTCAACAGGAAAAAGCCGGATCGTCGAAACGATCCGGTCGGTACGATGTGATTTGTGGTGCACGGTTTCTTTTACCCATTGGCAATAGTCCAAATCTGGCGACCCCTCAGTCAGCTTTGCTGACAGCGTCTTGCTGCGGCTCGGTCACTACCGCGCCGCTGCTTCGCTACCTAAGAGGAGCGCCAAGGGCGAATCTTTGCCGCGAAGCGCTGCCCCTTCTAGGGGAAGTCCCCAGTGCGCACACTGGGGAAAGGGGTCGCCAGAGTTGAGACCAGAGCAGGGGAGAAAAGAAAGAGCCGAGTAAAGAAAAGATTGTCATTCCGAGGAGCGAAGCGACGTGGGAATCCGTTTCCCTTTGCGACGGCAGTACGTTTTCACATCATGTATAGGGGATGCGGATTGCGAAGCCCGTGACATCGGTCACTGGCTTCGCAATGACAGGTTGGTTTTAGTCAAGCGCGGCAACTTTTACATAAGTGAAGAATACAGCATTTTCGGGATGGCACAGAGGCCGTCCCCTACGATGACGATTGAGGAGCACAACGGTCATCTCACCCTATCGCCATATCCTCTATCTCATACCCGTCGCGGTCGGTATAGTGCCACCACTCGGCGGAATACCCGTCGAAGCCCGCCGCGTCCATCAGCCGCTCCAGCTTCTCCGCGTTCGCGGCGGCCTCGGCGCTCACATCCGAGTAATCGCGGTCGGCCAATGCCGAGAACTCGTCAAACTCGGACAGTATCTCCATGGGCGCACCGTCGGAAGTACAAATCGTAATATCCACTGTGCCGCCGCTCGAATGCTTCGAGCCGCCGGTGTCGGGATTTGCGACGAAGTTCGCATCTGGGCAGCGCTCCCACAGCAGCCGCTGCGCGTACTGCGGGCGGTACGCATCCCATATGAGCAGGCTCAGTCCCTCACCGCGCAGCGCTTCCTGCACCGCGGCAAGCTTTTTCACCGTACCGTAGCGCAGATATGCGTCGCTGAAATCATATATCGCCGCGCCGGTGAAATTGTTCTCCCCTGCGTAGCGCAGATCGACCCATATGTCCGGAATATAATCCCGCACACGCACAAGCGCTGTGTCCTCCGGTTCGGGTATCGGCGTTTCGACAGCGACCGGCAAAGACGGCGCCGGCGGCGCAGTCTGTTCCGGAGCAGGCAGCTCTGTTTTTACGGGCGCATCCGTTCCGCAGGCGCACAGCGCAAGCAGCACCGCCGCAAGAAGCCCGCACAGCAGTTTTTTCATAAGCCCCTCATTTCAAAAAATCGGGCGAGACCGCCCGATTTTTAATGTTTAATGGCAATTATAGTAATAGAGCGCCGTGCTGTCCGTAAGCACAACATCGCACTTGCCTGAGTACAGATACTCGAAGCACTCCAGCGTTCCACCCGCAAGGCGGATTATCTGCCCAAGGCGCTTCGCCAGCTTCGGATCGGTCTCCAGCGCAGCCATAGACTCCTCCGTGGAGCACATAGCCATGGTACGCCCGCCGAGCTTTAGCTTATTCCAGATTGTGGAGCCGTTGCGTCCGGCAACCACAATATTGTTGCTCACATAGGGGCCGTACTGCGTGTACTTTCCGGAGTCAACCTCCGTCTGGTCGAGCGCGATTCCGCCCCAAGCGCAGTCGATATTGCCGGAGGACAGCTCGACATACACGTTCTCCTTCTCTATCGGCTGGATCTGCAGCGTCCAGCCGAGGCGTTCGCACACTGCCATCGCAAGCTGCACGTCGAAGCCCCAGTAGTTCCCATCCACGACATAGGCCATGGGGAAGGAGTTGATGTCCACGCCGATTATAAACGTCCTCGGCTCGGGCATACCGACCTTTTCGAGCGCCTTGGCATCCTTTTTGAAGTCGATTATGCTGGAGCCGAACCATTTGCCGGTCAGGTCGCCGACCGTGCCCTCGGCGTTGAGCGTCTCGATGGCGGCGGTCACGTAGTTATAAGTACTGTCGTCATTGCGGAAAGCAAGGGAATATTCCTGCTCCACAAGCACCTCCAGCTCGCGCACCCCGTAGGTGCTGCCGCCGCAGGCGCAGAGGCTGAACGCCATACACAGTATGAGCACGGCGCATATCAATTTCTTCATCCACATCACCACTATGCTTTATTTACGCCGAATGGCGGCCGCGATGGGCGGCGCGGCGGCGCTTTTTCTTCTTCCCGCTTATGACCGCGATGGCAATCACCGCCGCGATCACAACGACCGCAACAACTGCGCATATCACGCGATTGCGCGCGGCAACGGCCTCATTTGCCGCCGCTTCCTCTGCGAACGCCTGCTCCTGAATGGCCTGCGCCTCGGCGATGCGCGCTTCCTCCTCGGCCTGCGCCGCCGCTTCCTCAAGGCGCTTGCGCTCGGCCTCCTCTTCCTGAAGCTTGCGCTCCTCCTCTGCTTTTGCGGCCTTCTCGCGCTCCTTGAGCCGCGCGTCCAGCGTCAGTGTGTAGTCCGCCAGCAGCTTGCCCGCGTCGGCCAGCACCCGCTCCGCGTTGCCGACCCAGGTAGTATTTATCGCGATAAGGATCGGATGCGGCATGTAGACGATGCCGGCGATATTGTTGAACTGCTCATACGCGCCGTATTTCTGCGCCACCTCGTACTCGTCGCCCAGCGTCCGGCTGAGGTACTGCCCCGGCGTCGCCACCTTGAGGCACTCCACTATGTTCGGGAACTGGTCGGGGTTCTCATATAGATTGCGCAGCACGCCGATCACGAAGCGCGGCGAAAAATGGCTGCTGATATAATACCGCTCCGGAATATCCTCGACCGGCACGTCAGACATTTTGACCTGCTGCTCGCGGTAGTCCTGTTCGGAGTCGAAATAATGTATCATCACATGGGCGTAGTCGTTGTTCGAGTAGGTCAGCACGGAGGTCTCGGCATATGTAAGATCAACGCCGCAGACCTTGTCGTCCTGCTTCAACTCGCCGTTTGCGACCTTCTGCGCAAGCATCATCATCAGCGGCAGCTTGTACACGCTCGCGCTGTAGCTCCACACGTCGCCGTTATAATACCAGGTCTCGTTGGTGCCGGTGTAGGTGTAGCCGAGGCGGAAGCGGTCGTGCGCTATGCCGCGCTCGTCGAGAAAGTTCTCTATCAGCTCCTTCAGCTCGTCGGAATCCAGCACGCCGTCCTCCACGGTCTCGGCAGTGACAATGACCTCGTCCACCTGCTCCTCCGGCACGGTGTACGCCGGGGCGGAGCTTTGCTCCGGCGCTGGTGCCTGCTCCGGAGCGGAGGTCGGCTCAGCGGGGGCTTCGGTTTCCGCAGGCGTGGGGGCGACCGGAGCCGGATCAACAGGCGTTTCGCCGCCGTCCTCCCCGTCGGCAAACGCCGCGCAGGGCAGCGCAAGGATCAGCGCCGCGCACAGCAGTATCGCAAGAAATCTGCTTATCTTCTCTCTCATGTCCTATCCCTGATCTTTCAAATTTCCGTAATTTCGCCGCGCTGGGTAAAGCTGCTGCCGAAGAATTCGCGCGCGGCGGCGGCGAGGTACTCGGTGTCCTTCGCTCCGGCGGTCTCATACGCGGAATGCATCGCGAGCTGCGCAAGGCCGATATCGACCGTGTTTATAGAGACATGCGCGGCGCTGATATGCCCAAGCGTGGAGCCGCCCGCGATGTCGGCGCGGTTGGTGAAGCTCTGCACCGGGACTCCCGCGCGGCGGCACACCGCCTCGAACGCGGCGGCGGAGACAGCGTCGGTCGTATAGCGTTGGTTCGCGTTATGCTTTATGACGATGCCCTTGTTCATCTCCGGCCGGTCGTTGCGGTCGGCGTACTCGGGATGGTTCGGGTGCACGGCGTGGGCGTTGTCGGCGGACACCATGAAGCTGTTGGTCAGCAGCGCGCGGTACTGCACGTCGCTGCGGCCGAGCGCGGCGCTCACGCGGCACAGCACATCCTCAAGGAAGCTGGAATCCGCGCCCTGCTTCGTCCCGCTGCCGACCTCTTCGTTGTCGAACACGCTGAGCACTGCGGCGCTCTCGCCGTCGGCGGCGTCGAGCAGGCCGCGCAGGCAGCCGTAAACGCACTGGAGGTCGTCAAGCCGTGCGGAGGAGACAAACTCGTTCTCCGCGCCCCAGACGCAGCCGCGTTCGCGCGGGTAGAGGATCAGGTCGCCCGCGAGCAGCGCGTCCTCGGCGACACCGAGGCTCTGCGCGACGATGGCCTTGAAGCCGGTTTTCAGCTCCGCGGAGCCGATGAGCGGCAGCATATCGACGTTCGCGTTGTAGCTCTTGCCGTCGTTGGCGCTTCTGTCCATATGTATTGCGACGTTCGGTATGACCGCGAGGTCGCGGTCGACGTTTACGAGTCTGGACACCATTCGCCCGCCCTCTGCGACTATAGCGCGCCCCGCGACGGAGAGGGGGCGGTCGAGCCATGTGGAGCACAGCATCCCGCCGTATTTTTCAACATTGAGCATGGTGTACATTCCGGCTGCCTTGACGTCAGAGTTCCACTTGATCTTGAACGACGGCGAATCGCTGTGCGCGGCCATGACCATGAAGCCGCGGAAATCCGGCTTCGGCAGGCGCAGCGCGATAATGGAGGAACCGCTGCGGCGGACGTAGTACTTGCCCGGCGCGGTGACGCTCCAGTCGTCGCCCTCGAAAAGCTCCGTGTAGCCGGCGGCATCCAGCTCGCGCCGGACGTTCTCGACCGTGTGATAAGCGCTGGGGCTCGCGGAGATAAAGTCTATCAGCTGTTTATTTATATCATTCATGGCGATTCTCCCTGAACATAGTTTTGGAATATATATTATAACACATATATTTCGCTTTGACCAGCCCTGGTTTTGCGTCATGTCCCCGCTTTGGAATCGGCGCTGTTGAATCTTCGCCGCGGAGCGCTGCCCCTTCTAGGGTAGCGAAGCGGCGGCGCGGTAGTGAATGA
>ERZ839767.2643-NODE-2643-length-22772-cov-5.608531_pt1 | contig 22772 bp, 20 predicted proteins | sample MGYA00519879_ERZ839767 | MGnify/ENA primary metagenome ERZ839767 (study PRJEB31850, sample SAMEA3708852) | human gut metagenome | biome: human gut; feature: human-associated habitat; material: faeces | place: China | collected 2014 ... | reverse complement strand
TATTGAGCTTGAATGTACTTTTGAGAGTGCGTGCTTATTCAATGCATCAATTATTCGTTGTACTGACACCACATATGTAATTTTGAGCAATAATTTTTAGCAAACTGAATTAAAATAAATATTTAATGAAATACTATTTATAACCGAAAACTGCTATATCCTTGCCTTGTAAGCGAAAATGTAACAGAATGAATATTGTGTTACATTTTTTTACTTTCATAGGAACATTATTTGAAAATATTCTTGGAATTTATACTTTGAAAAATTAATTTAGAACCAAACTCTACTGATAATTTAAAATTTTTATTATAATATAATCAAACTTCTGATTTCTAAACAAACAGAAGATAAAATATATTTAGATAAATGAATTTTTATATAACAAACAGACACAAAATCACTGCTATTTGTGCCCGTATGAAAATTTTTATTTTTTTACTGACAATTTTATAATAAGTATGCATTGTAGCATCTTTTGAATATATCATGATATTTTGAACATAAACGATAAACCAACTGCCACATTGATACTAATTTTAAGCCTGTTTATTGCACTATAGATTTACAAGGCAAAAGACTTCGTCCCTGTCATCTTGATCTATCCCAAGATACCTTGTTGTTATTTTATATGACGAATGATTATAAATACTTGTAAGCAAAGCCGGCGATACTCCTTTTTTCCATGCATGATACCCAAATGTCTTTCTAAGCGAATGACAGCTTACCTTTTGACTGAGCAGACATTTTTTTGCTGCGGATGATATTATACGAAATGCCTGAATCCTGCTAATAGGCTTATCCTTTGATTTCTGCCCAAGAAAAATAAATTGTTCCATCACCTCACATAATTTTACTTTTTTTGCAAAAATCTCTTTTAGAAATAATGCCAACGCTTCTTTTAAATTGTTATTGATAAAAATAGTTGTTTTCTTTCCTGTTTTCTGCTCTTTTACATCAATATGAGATTTAAATGATAACAGACTTTCATTATATACATCTTTCCAACGGAGTTTTAAAATGTCAGATATACGCAAAGCAGTATTAAGTCCGCATACAATAAGAAGATAATTCCTTTTGTTTGGCTTAATCTCACAGTAGTATTTCTTTATCTTATCTAATTCAACGATATCACGAATAGGCTGCGTAATTTTCATTTTTGTAATCCATCCTTTCAATTTTTGCAACAGTTCAGACAAAAAAGCTGAACTGTTACCAATTTTCACATAATTTTTAAAAAAAGCTAAAGTATCCAATCTTACTGCCGATAAATAATATGTAAACAAAAAATGTAACACAATATTCACAGTGTTACATTTTTTATTTTCAATAATTATATAATATTCTCTACCTTTTTCATAATAATTATGAGGATGAAATTTAAACTCCTGCCACAAAAAAAGATCCTGCCATATGGCAAGACCTTTTTTCATTCATAAAAATACTGGTTTATTTGCACAATTCACCTTTGTCAAACTTACTTTTTCCCAATAATCTTTCCTATTATAACCGCTATCACAATAGTAACTGCCATATCAGGCAAAGTATTTCCTACAGGTATATCAACAGTCATAAGATAACGGTAAAGTACAAATCCTATCACCCATATAACTGCATTTATCATATCAACTTTCTTACTGCTCTTATCTGCTTTTAAGATAAAGTAATCTGCTATCTGTATAGCTATCATTGGTGCGAACACCGAACCGATAAGGTACATGAAGTCTGTTATATCATCCATAGGGAATAATATTGCTGCCACTGTTCCTATTACGGTTACTGCTATTGTCACATATTTTCCGTTTAATTTTGATAAAATAGTTTCACTTGATATTCCGGCTGAATATGCATCAAGGAATGTTGTTGTTACTGTTGAAAATACCACTATCAAAAGTCCGATAATTCCAAGCCCTGCTTTTACCATTATCTGTGCAACATCACTTTCTCCCGTAAATATAGCTGCACCCATTCCTATAATATACATCCAGCAGCTTACGATTCCATAAACTATCGTGCTTACAAGTGTTGCCTTTACAGGCTCTTTTGCTTCTCTTGTATAATCACTTATAAGTGGAAGCCATGACAACGGCATAGCTACCGCAAGCTCTACTGCTGCTCCAAAGCTCATGCTGTCGCCTGATACTTTTACTCCTGATGTATCGCTAAAGAATATAACCTTACACATTATTATAGTAAGAATAAATAATGCAGCCATTGCAACAGTATTTATTTTTCCAAGATTTGTTATTCCAATCACAACCCAGAGAATAATAAGAGCACCGATTACAAGACACCACACCCAGTTTCCTGTATTAAATATTCCATTTGCTGCAAGTGCTCCATCATAGATCATAATAGAAGTCCATCCCACAAGCTGGAGCACATTTAAAAATGCAAAAAATTTGCTTCCATCCGCACCAAAACTCATAGTAACAGTATCCATTGCACTTTTTCTTTCTTTTCCACCTATGATTCCTGCACAAAAAAGCATAAGGCAACCTATAATATGACCGATTATGATAGCAAGTATTCCTTTACCAAAACCGAGCGATGCAAACGATGTTCCCGTAAGTATCTCGGCTATCGAAAGTCCAGCTCCAAACCATATAAGCCCGTTTTCAAATAATGATGTTCTTCCCTTGTTTTCCATTTAATTCCTCTTTCTTACTTCTTATTATTTCTTTTCTTGTTATCTTATATAAATATTTGTGAAACTCCCAATAAACTATATTTTGTTTTTGCAACTTTACATATCATAAACAAGGAGCTTATGACATTTAATATAGTATAAAGTCTTTCAAATATAACGGATTGCTCCATTGCTACGCAATTTTGCCCCTTATTTCATAAATTCATTGTCACACGCAAATGCGTGGTTCATAGGTCCGCTTCCCTTTCCAAGATCAAGCATTGCCGCAAGTGCTCCTGATATATAATCCTTTGCCCTGAGTACCGCCTTATCAAGGTCATATCCTTTTGCAAGATTTGATGCTATGGCACTTGACAAAGTACATCCGGTTCCATGAGTATTAGGATTGTCTATCCTCTTTCCCGTAAACCACTTGTAATCACCATTTCTATATAAAAGGTCATTTGCATCATTTATCTGATGACCGCCTTTCATAAGCACTGCACAGTCAAATTTTTCACTTATAAACTTTGCCGCTTCTACCATGTCATTTTCATTCTCAATCTTCATTCCTGATAAAACTTCACCCTCAGGTATGTTTGGTGTGAGAACTGTTGCTATAGGAAGCAGTTTTTTCTTTAATGTACTTATCGCATCATCAGTTATGAGTTTTGCACCGCTTGTCGCAACCATAACGGGGTCAACAACTATATTTTTTGCCTTATACTCTATGAGTTTATCTGCGATTTTTTCTATAAGTCCGCTTGCCGATACCATTCCTATCTTTACCGCATCAGGGTAAATGTCCGTGAATATCTCGTCAATCTGCTCTCCTAAAAATTCAGGTGTCACATCCATGATAGCAGTCACACCCGTAGTATTCTGTGCCGTAAGTGCAGTTATCGCACTCATCGCATATACTCCGTTGCTTATCATTGTTTTTATATCAGCCTGAATTCCTGCTCCACCGCTTGAATCACTTCCTGCTATTGTTAATGCTGTTTTCAAATTTATGTCCTCCTTTTTTTTATTTATGTACTCTCGGTATCTACGAAACTATCACCAATCTGCCTGAGTCAAACGGATATTGACAATCCGTTCCACTGCCTGCTCGTAACACTATTAACTGCTATCGCAGAATATCAGTTTCGCAATTTCCTATAATCGTGCTACATCATATCAAAAGCCACAAAAAAAGAATATACATAACTACCATGCATATTCTCAACATAAATCATTGCAAATCTATACCGACAACTTCCTACGCTGGCATTATCCATCAGGTTATAAGGGTTAAGATACGCAATCTACTCTCAGCCTGTTTCACGCACAAGCTCCCCCGCATCGGCTATTATACATTAAGTTTATAATTAGTGCAAGTTGTTTACAGCACCTTTATTTCTCTATCGTAACAGTTCTACCATAAAAAGGTACTTAACAATACAATGAACAAGTTCATTGTATTGCCAATTATCTTTTTATGGCTGAACTGTTACTATTAGCGATTATATTTTTATGACTGAACTGTTAATTTTCATCAAACTATGGTATAATTATTTTAGAAAGAAATTTTTCAAAGTTATAATCTGAAAACAGACCAATAGGTCAATAGGTCAAAATTAAAAGGAGGGATTTCTATGGATATTGCAGCACTCTCTATGGGCATATCACAGGCAGATGTAATAAATAATGTTGAAACCGCAGTTCTTGCAAAAAGTCTAGATACAATGAAAGAAAGCGGAGCCGTTCTTATCGACATGATGAATCGTTCTGCTATGGAAAGGTCTGTCAATCCGGAACTCGGTGCAAATATTGATATTACGATATAAAACTGTTTTCTAAAAATTAACCCCCATCTGTATTATGAATATTTTCATTATACAGATGGGGTAGTTTTTTATTCTTTTTTACTCTATTATTAAATGAGCTGTTGACCTTATAATATCAGTAAAATGCTCAACTTCTTTAGAATATCCATTATTTTCTATCTCATAAGAAGGTAGCTGTCAACACCTAATTTTACATCTATATACAATAATCACTCCATCCACCCTCATCAGTCCCTACACAACTGTTTCGTACCATAAGTTTTCCCTCAAGCTCTGTCCTGACAACACTTTTATGTCCTCCACGCATACGGTCAACTAAAAGATATAATGCAAACTTCCCCATCTCCTCTTTAGGAAGTCTTACTGTTGTGAGCATAGGTCTTGTATATTGTGCTTCTTCTATATCATCACTTGCTATTATAGATGGGATATAATACCTGTTTTTATTTGTTTCAAGGAATTTTAACATCCCGATAGCCGTTATATCGTTTGCACAATATATTCCTGTCGGTCTGTCCTCCGACTGCATAAATTTCTGCATTGCCGCAAACCCCTCCGCTTCTGTCTGCCCGGTCTGTACTATATAATCTGCCTCCGGGTCGATGTCATGTCTGTGCAATGCCTCAAGATACCCACGATACCTCGCTTCATTGTAGCAGTCACCAACATAACCTATACTTGTATGCCCTAGTGATATAAGATATTCTACTGCCATCATGGCAACTTTCTTTCCGTCACACAAAACCTCATCAACCTCATAATTTGTTGAATTACGGTTTACCGAAACGACATTTTTAAATTTGTTATTGAGTTTTTTCAATGCGTCTTTATTACATTTACCAATGATTATAAGACCGTCACATTTCTGCTCAAGCTCATCATACATTTTATCTACCAGCAGATTAAGATCCTCATGGCGGCATTTTTTATCATTTGAAAAAACAGGCATATACCAGACCTTTGTCAATATTGCAACCTGTTTATGTATCTCACTTTCTATCACCCGAAGCAGTTCATTAAAAAACGGATCTGCCGTTGCCTTTTCCATTCGTGTCATAAGAACACTGACATAATAGACTTTTTCTTCCTTCTCCTTAACTCCCATCTTTAGATTTCTTGCAGCAGTATTTGGGGTGTAATTAAGCTCTATCGCAATCTTCCAGATTTTGTCACGAAGCTTGGGAGATGAACATTTATAATTTGGATTGTTGAGCACGCGTGAAACAGTCGAAGCCGATACACCTGCTCTCTCTGCTATTTTCTTGATTGACATGATTTTTTCCTTTCTTACTTAAGGATGTACTCTATGAACAACTTTTGTATTTTCCCACTTACATTATATTCATACTCTTTCCCTAGGACAACAATAATATTTGAAATCGTTTTCACACACTGCAATCCCCTGATATTCAGGTATTTCATGATTATATGCATATAATATTTCAGCCAAAAAATCCCCTGACATAGCTAATCAGATATCTGCACCCCTCTCTGCTGCCTGATAATGTTAAAATTGCTGGGTTTTCCGTATTTTCATCCTGTTTCCACAAACTCTCCCCAATTAACTTTATTTGTTCACATTTATTAACATATATTTCACATTTAAAACATTACAAGTTCACACTTCCACGATAATATAAACCCATCAAATGAAACAAAATCATTTGATAAGTGCTTAAATTTTTTTCATACCTTCTCCAAACAGTTAAGCGAAAGCTTGACTGTTAGAACCGCTTTCTCCAGCGGTTCTTTTTTTTCGGCAAAACAAAAAACGCAGCTTTGTGAAACTCAATTCACAAAACTGCGTTTTTTATCTGACACGCTGCCAACAGATAGCAATTTTTATGTAAACATACATTGCTATCTGCTTTTGACCCTTGCATCATGCTATTTAACAACGACACCTTTTTCCCTGTTTCTACAGGAATATATACTTACATACAAACAATACCGCAAGTATATACATTAAAGGTTTAACTTTCTTTGCTTTTCCACAAAATACATTGATAACTACATATGATATAACACCGAGTGCGATTCCCTCTGAAATGCTATACATAAGCGGCATTGCAAGAAGTGCAAGATATGCCGGTACTGACTCTGTAAGGTCTGTAAAATCTACACTTATGATTGATGAAATCATAAGGAAACCTACAAAGATAAGTGCAGGTGCAGTAGCAAATGAAGGAATTGCAGTAAATATAGGTGCGAAAATTATCGCAAGCAGGAACATAATACCCGTTACTGCTGCCGAAAGTCCGGTGCGTCCTCCTGCAAGTACACCGGCTGATGACTCAACATATGTTGTAGTTGTTGATGTTCCAAGAACAGCTCCGACTGATGTTGCGATAGCATCTGCAAGAAGTGCAGGCTTGATTCTTGGAAGTTTTTCGTTTTCATCGAGCATACCCGCTTTTGTTGATACGCCGATAAGTGTTCCAAGTGTATCAAAAATATCTACAAAGAGGAATGCAAAAAGTACAACGATAAAATCAAGGATTCTGATGCTTGAAAAATCTGCTTTAAAGCACTGTCCAAATGTATCTCCGATAGCTGTAATATCTATCATCTTAAGTGTAGGATATAATGAATAAAATCCGGTGTCAGGATTCGGAACATAAATTCCGACAAGCTGGCACAACATTCCAAGTATCCATGTACTCAATATTCCGATAAGAATAGAACCTTTAACATTTTTTGCATAGAGAATAACTGTTATAAACAATCCGACAAGTGCAAGTAATGCTCCAATTCCTACAGTATGGAAATTTTTTGTAAATCTGACATAAGTAAGAAGTGTAGAATCATCAGCTACTACTATCTTTGCACCCTGAAGTCCGATAAATGCGATGAATAAACCGATACCTGCACTTACACCTTTTTTAAGTGAAGACGGAATTGCATTAAATATAGCTTCACGCACATTTGTAAGCGAGAGTACGATAAATATAAGACCTTCTACAAATACCGCAAGAAGTGCTACTTTCCATGAATATCCCATATTTGCACAAACTGTTCCTGCCATATATGCATTAAGTCCCATACCCGGTGCAAGTGCAAATGGATAATTTGCAAGAAGTGCCATAGCCATACAGCCGATAAACGATGCAATAGCTGTCGCAAGAAGTACCGCATCACGGTTCATTCCCGTGCCGCTCAAAATGTTTGGGTTTACGGCAAGTATATATGCCATAGCCATAAATGTAGTAAGACCAGCTATAACTTCGGTCTTTACATTTGTATTATTTTCCTTTAACTTAAATAACTTATTTAACATAAATAATTATGTCTCCTTTTTTGTATTCTACTTTCCCTCATATGTAATCAATGATGTCACATCATACTTAGCAAGTTTTTCTCTTCCTTTAAGACCGGCAAGTTCGAGCAGGAATAAAATCTTAACTACTTCACCGCCGAGTTCCTCGACAAGCCCTGCACAGGCTTCAATAGTTCCGCCTGTTGCGATAAGATCATCCACAAGAAGAACTTTCTGTCCCGGCTTTATTGCATCCTTATGAATTTCAATCTCAGCCGTTCCATATTCAAGGGCATACGATGCCGTAACTGTCTCACATGGAAGTTTGCCCTTTTTGCGGCACGGAACAAATCCTTTGCCGAGTGCATATGCAATAGGCATACCGAAAATAAATCCTCTTGATTCAGTACCGACAACAACATCAAAATCAACATCCCTGACAGCCTCTATCATGGAATCAATAGCAAGTTTAAGCCCGTCCGGATCCTGTATCACTGATGTAATATCACGAAACATTATGCCTTTGCTTGGAAAATCCGGAATACATCTTACATAGTCCTCTAATTTCTTCATTTTATCTGTATCCTCCTTTTAAAATAAGCTAATAAGTAATTGCGAAACTAATTTTAGGTTGTGTTAATTACACACATTATATGCATTTCGCAAATGCTTAAAATAAGATAATGTCACCTCTCCTATAAGGGAACAGTAACTGCATTTAACTATGCACAATCTTTTTTATTATAGCAAAAAATCACCATATTATCAATATTGGCAACAGTTCAGCCTTAAAAATAGTAACAGCCCCTCATTTATTACCGATTATATTTTTGGGGCTGAACTGTTACTAAAATTAAAATAATGTAAATTTACAAATATATACAATGACAAATACTATCAGGTACACAACCGGTATGCCACGATACAGTCCTTTAAAGTCCTGTCTGCTCATAGTCATATGTAATATGATTGAAATAAATACATACCACAAAAGTACAGTCTGCCATACCGCTAATGCCGCACCATAAACAGTAAGATAATAATAAATCCCCGCACTTGTCAATGCACCGCAGAATACCGGTGCTATCGAAGCCAATGCCTGCTGAATTGACCTCATTATTATATTTCCCCTTGTCACATACTCGACATATCCTAGCCTGTCACCGTCAGGATGAAAGAATACTATTTTTGTAACTTTCGCTCCCGTAACCGTTGCAAGCAGGGCATGAGACAGTTCATGGTGGAATACTCCTATAAAAGTCAGTCTGTTAAATATAAAATAGGTGAAACTGTCGCCAAGAAAGGCTGCTGTAACCGAATAAAGAAGTTTTACAAACTGCTCTATGACAACTCCCGCACCCGGTATTGCAAAAGTCAATATCAATGCTGTCAAAAGATAGTTTACATATATATTATCCATAAATTTCTCCTGTATATCATAAATTAAATATCTGTTAGACAAAAATTTGAGGTGCGGCACATCCGGTACCGCACCCACATACTTCTAAATATGCCAAGTTGTTAAGCTATTTTCTTTATTTCAACATCATCACTTGTTTCTCTCTATTTCCTGCGTCTGAATATAAGTGATAAAGCACATAATTCCGCCCCAACAAGGCAGATTATTGTAGGAATAGTCAAGCACAACCCCTTCTTTCACTCATTCTGTTATTTATTTTCGTACTATCAGCTTTCTTATCATATCTACCGGGATAATAAGCACAGCAAGCAACATTGACACAACAAGTGCTTTTACGCTGAGCATCGTTGTATCAAATACCGGACCGCCTATCTGAATGATAATTGTTTGCAATACAAATATTGCTCCCATTACAAGCCCAAAATTTTTATTCTCGCTTATATGCTCAAAGAGATTAAATCTCTCAGATCTTGTATTTAAACTATTTAATATTATCGAATAGATAAAGAAGGCAAACATAAATGTCTTTTCGTAAAGTTCAGGATTTTTACATCCTTCAGGCATTACAAATGATGTTATACCGCCCACATTTTCAAGTATCAGTATTGAACCTAATGTGATAAATATAGCACTGACTCCTATTGCTGACTTGATATACCCGGTGAGGATATTGTCAGTTCTCTTTGCAGGCTTCTCGTCCATATATCTGTTAAGAATAGGTTCGCCACCAAATGCCATTGCTGCAAGCGTATCCATTATGAGGTTTATCCACAATATCTGCACGATTGAAAATGGCTCTGTCCAGCCAAGTATAGGTGCAAGGATGTTCATAAGAAGTGTACTTATATTTACCGTAAGCTGGAAAATAAGGAACTTGCCGACTGATTTTGCCATTGTTCTTGAGTTAAGTACGCAGTCTTTTATTGAAGTAAGACTGTTATTAAGAATAACTACATCACCGGCTTCCTGTGCAACTGCAGTTCCGTCACCCATAGCAAATCCTATATCAGCCTGTTTTAACGCAGGTGCATCATTTACACCGTCACCAGTCATACCACAAACATTATCAAGCTGCTGTGCGATAGATACCAAACGTTTCTTGTCAAGCGGCTTTGCACGGCTTACAACTTTAAGATGTGGAAGTTCTTTCTTAAGCTCCTCATCTGACATTTTTTCAAGTTCTTCATGTGTGAGAACAACATCGTTCTTCTCATCCACGAGAATACCGGCTTCTTTTGCGATAGCCGTTGCTGTCTCCTCAGCATCACCTGTCACCATGACAACCTGTATTCCGGCACCGTTAAGCACCTCAACTGTCTCGATTGCATCTTTTCTGACATTATCCCTGAGACACAATACTGCAAGAAGTATTTTCTTTCCATCTGCTATCTTTGCAACAGATAAAAGTTTCATAGTACGCTTAGCCTGTGCTTCCATCTGTTTTATAACCTTTTCTTTGTCAGCAGCAGTAAACTCTTTTATGCTTCCGTCTGCTGTCTCATAGTGGGTAATGTCATCAATTATCTGCTCTGTTGCACCTTTCCAGTAAACTACACCGTCGTTAAGTTCCACGATGGCACATTTCTTTTCAGAGTCAAATCCATTATTTTCTTTAACTCTTTTTTCAATTTCATCCTCATCCGGCTTTGCATTGTTGGCAAGAGCATAAGAAAGAAGTGCCCTGTCCATGTTGTTACTTCCGATAGCCTTTCCCTCTGATACTTTAGCAAGGTTATTGACTGTTATCGCATCCATAAAGTCAGCATTTAACAGTTTATCAGCAATCTCTCCATCACCTGTGATAAATTCTACCAAAGAGAGATTTCCCTCTGTGATAGTACCTGTTTTATCACTGAACAAAAGGTTCATATAAGCGGAATCTGAAAATGCAGCTTTGTGGCTTACTAAAATATTCTTTTTATACATTGACTCAGTATTCATTGACTGCACAAGACTGTTCATCATCGGAAGTCCCTCCGGAACAGCCATGATAACGATAGAAGCCATAAGCATCACTGCCTCCGCAACAAGCAAAATAACAAATACCGGAGTAATTGCTTCATTCGCTCTTACGATATTTAACACTACCTGTAAAACACCTGCTATGGCTGCTGCTGAGACACCGAGTTTACCGATACCTGCAGCTACTACCTCAAGTTTAAGGCTTGAAGTGTCTTTTCTTTCCTCTTCCTCATTATCTGTAAGTGCCTTATTTATCTTACCAAGCTCTGAAGCATCGCCTATAACAGTTGCCACCATATAAGCCTCACCGCTTGTAACTACAGAACCCATAAACACTTTATTTTCTGATGAATAATCTGTCGACTCTGCATCATCCATATTGTCTGCTGCCACTTTTGACTCATCTCTTGACTCACCATTTAATGCCGCCTGAGAGACTTTAACATGACCGTCAAAAATAAGTCCGTCAACCGGTACTTTGTCACCAGCCTGTATAAGTATCGTATCACCTTTTACGATTTCATTTGTAGAAATCTTTAAAAGTTTTCCGTCTCTCATTACTTTTGCAAAAGTTTTACTGTACTCCTCCTGCAAAGCTTCACTTCTTGAACTGTTTCTGTACTCCGACAATGTTGAAAAGCCCGTTGCAAGTGCTATTGCAAGAATGATACTCACGATTTCTATTGCATCGTTTCCGCCTGAAATAGCCGGAAATATAACACCAAGTACCGCAAGCACAATTTTAAGCAGAAGTGCAAAACATAAAACTTTTATCCATATATCATCAAATGCTCCTATAAACATTGATAATAAAGACTCCTGTTGTTTTTTTGCAAGCTCATTTGTTCCAAACTCCGCTTTACTCTTAGCTGCCTGTTCACCGGACAAGCCTTTTTTAAGGCTGTCCTTGTTCCTTATTTCAATCATGATTAGAAAATTTCCTCTCTTTTTTATATTCACGCAATACTTTCTTAAAGCATCACGGAATTACCTGCTATCAATTCTTTCTAAAATAAACTTTTTCTGACTTTCAGCATATGCCCTGTCACTTATAATGTCTGCATAATTCACTGATACTTGTATCCTTTGTCCCCTGACCTATGGCATTGAACTTCCACTCTCCGTTATGTCTGTAGATTTCTCCAAATATCATCGCAGTCATTCCCGAATAGTCCTCTGAAAGGTCGTATTTGCACATTTCCCTGTTTGTTTTTCCGTCAACTATTCTTATAAATGCATTTTTTATCATACCAAATTCCTGTTTTCTCTTTATACAGTCATAAATATTTACCACAATGACTATCCTGTCATACTCAGCAGGAACTTTTGAAAGGTCTATAAGTATCTGCTCATCGTCACCCTCACCGTCACCTGTAAGATTGTCACCCATGTGCCTTACAGTCCCTGATTTATGTTCGAGATTTCCAAAATAAACCACATCATTCTTATCGCAGAACTTTCCGTCCTTTAAAAGGATTGCAGTCGCATCACAATCTATGTCGGCTGCCTGTGTTCCAAATAGTGATGCAAGAAAACCTTTCTTACTCTCCACAGCGTCCCAGCCAAGACCTACAAGTACATTTGAAAGACCGGCACTTTCCTTTGTAAGGCTTACCTTCTGCCCTTTTTTTAAGCTTATTGACATTCCATACCTCCTTTTTAGGCAACCTCAATTCCATAGTGTCCGCAAAGTGCAGCAAGCCCCCCCTGGAAACCGCTTCCTATCGCATTGAACTTCCACTCTCCGTTGTGTCTGTATATCTCGCCAACTACCACTGCCGTCTCGATTGAAAAGTCTTCTCCGAGGTCGTATCTTATAATCTCCTCATTAGTCTCAACATTGACAAGTCTTATATAAGCATTTGACACCTGACCGAAATTCTGTCTCCTTGTCTCTGCATCATAAATTGTTGCCGTAAATGCGATTTTTTCAATATTTGCAGGAATATCAGCAAGATTTACCTCTATCTGCTCATCATCTCCCTCACCGTCACCTGTCCGGTTGTCACCCATATGCTTTATAGCACCTGATGGATGTTCAAGATTTCCATAAAATACAAACTCTTTTTCTGTCGGGCATTTACCATTTGAATCTACCATAAATGCGGCTGCATCAAGATCAAAGTCAGCCCCCGAATCAAATGCATTAACATCCCATCCAAGACCTACCATAACATTTTTAAGTCCAGGATTTCCTTTTGTAAGATCTACTTTCTGTCCTTTTGATAAATTAATTGGCATAACTCATTTCCTCCTCTTTTTAAATGTAAAAATTTCATTAATATAAGTATAACACTAAAAGTATTTATCTAATACTTAAGTTTTTATTAACGCTTAACAGCACCGCCATATGTTTCCATAAACTCTTTCTTAATCTGGTCAAGTCTTGCTGCATCATCAATACGCTGTTTTCTGGCATTTTCCTGAATAGCTCTTGTCTCGTCAATACCGTTTACAATGGTTCTCCATGTCTTCTCAAGCGTATCTATCTTTATTGAACTGCCCGATGCAAGTTTTGCCGTCATCTTTGACTGCTCAACAGTATTCTTTGCATTTTTTATAAGCATCTCATTTGTCTTTTTGTCAAGTTCAGACATTGCCTCTGCCTGTATCTTTTGTCTCTTTAACATAATAGCCTGTGCAAGTGCCTGCTTAAATACAGGTAATGTGACGATAAATGCAGAATTTATCTTTCTGACAAGATTCATGTTGCTGTACTCCATCGTCTTAATCATAGGAATTGACTGCATGGCAATATTCTCTGCAGTCCTTAAATCCTGTGTTCTCTGCTCAAGCATCATCAACGCATTATTAAGGCTTGAAATTTCAAGCTGAATGGCATTGTCAGCCGTATTTTCATAGTCCTGCTGTCTCTGTGCAATATAATTTTCGAGTTCCCTGCATCCCTGCTCACCGGCAAGAATATATTTGACAAGTTCATGATAATAACCAACATTTGCATCAAACATCTGGTTTAAATTTCTGTTTGACTGTTTTATCTCACTCTCATACTGCTTAAGCTGAACATATATCTTGTCGACCTCATCACCCATTGTATGATATTTCTGTAAGATTTTTTCAAGCTGCTTTCTCAGATTTCCAAATAACTTATTAAAAAGTCCCTTGTCCTCCCTAATCTCGTCAATATCAAACTTTGACATTATCTTTGAAAGTGCATTGAGCATCTCGCTCGACTCATCAATCTGGCTCATGCTCATACTGTTAAGAACTATATCAGAAGCCTTTGAAATCTCATCTGCTGCCTCAGCACCAAAAGACACTATCGTTTCAAGGTTGTTTACCTCGATAGTGCTGACAAGTGCATCAACCTCATCTGAACCCACAAGCTCGTTGTTCATCTGCTTTCTATCCTCGACAATATCATAAACATCGACCGCTTCAATCTCATTCTGAACTGCCGGCTGAACTGCTGCCGGTTCTTTTTTTCCAAAATCAAGTCCCATACTTGTCCTCCTTAATATTTTTGACTATCAATCTTCTTGACTTTCATTCAAGATGCGTCCCTCACTTTCAGCTTTTAGTTCTCATCTTGAACTTTTGTTTAGTTAATATCTATTTTTTAACAGTCTATTTTCACAAACTTCTGCAAACTGCCTGCTCAGAAATAAATATCTGTTTTTATTTTCTCAACCATGCCTGAACAACCTGTCACGCCATGATGTGTGCAAACTTAACGGAATACTTTCCCAGTCCGGTATCTGAATATCATATATATAGTCACCGAGCTGATGTTCTTCCATAAGTTTCAAATTGAAATATTTTTCCATATTGTAACCCGTAGGCACAAATAAAGCAACATCAAAACCGAGCAAATGCAAAAAAGTAAGATAAATCGTATCTTCTAAGGAAATCAGCTCGTCTGATGTATTTATATACAAAAGTTTTGGATTTTTCTTAGTAAAATCAAATGCCTGCAAAAGCCTTGTCACTTCCTTAGGCAGATTAAGAGCCACTGAAACTATAGTATATTCAGTTCCATTTTCAAAAGTCCCCTTAATATATTTTTGTGCTATCAAAAATTCCAGCTTGTCAAGAATATAATCCTGCATCTCATCACGCAGAAAACCATACCGGTATGCCCTGCTTTTTTTTATCTTGTCCCTGTGCAGCCTGCCATTCTTAAAAAATTCTGTGGCATATTCTTTAATCGGATTTGCATCTGTCGAAAGAATATTAGGAACTTTGTCTACAACAACCGTTTCAGGTGTCATAAGCTTTTTTAACATTATCATATATTCTCTGACATTTCCGTCTTTTACACCCGAAAACTTAGAAAAGATAACAGGAATATTTACAAAACCGTCAACAGTCGAAAATCCCGGTCTGTACTTAATCTCAGTCTCCCACAAAATCTTGATTTCCCTGTCCATAGTCTGCAATGAAACAGTCCGTGCTTTATCATACTGTTTATCCCTGAATATGGTATCATCGTTATACATAAGAGTGTCAAGCTCTCTCTCCGCATGGTATGCCGCCGTACCTATGTGCAGCCCCGAATTTTGTATAGGAAATTTATCTATGGCAAGCTGTTCCTCATAGTTTATATCATACAGAATATTATCCTCAAGTCGGCATCTCTCTGCCCTGTTTGGACATAAAATAAGCACATCAATCGGTGTCCTTGCAAGAAAATGCATAAACATAGCTTCATTTTCATCATTGCAGCCACCCATATAAATAAAACACGGTATGTTGTCATAGCTAAAATTCTTAAAAAACTGCGTCTGATATCTGTTAATAAAACAAAGAAGATATACGGCTTTATTCAAAATTTTATTTATATTTGCACCTGTCCCAAGCCTGTCCGCCTCTCCATAAACAGTCTCCTCAAAAGAATTGATAAGAAACTCACTAACTATCGGATTTTCGGTAAAATTGATATTTAATTCAAGTCCCTTTACAAGCTGAAAAACATCACGGTAATTTCCTCTCCTTATCTTTGCAATCTCATCAACATCAGGCTTAGGTATCAGCTCACTAATGACAACAACATTTCGTTTCATAGCCTTAAGCGAAAGATAAAATTGATAAAGTTCATTTTCATATGTAAGTTTGTCCCAGACACCGTTTATCCTTACATAACAGTTTAAAAATATTTTATCTTTATCTGCCCCATAACCCTGTGCATTATCAGCAGAAAACATCCCATTTCCCAGATTATTTTCTATATTTCTTATATTATGCAAATTCTGTACATTTTCTACATTGTTTACTTTTTCTGTTCTTCTTTCGTTTTCATATAATTTCCTAAATCTGTCTTTTCTGACCCCTGCCGGCTGCAAAAAATCGTCAAGCCCATTGCCCTCTATCCAGACATTAGTGCAATTACGAGTAGAAACCTTATACGACATTTTTGGCTGTGAACCACCTCTGTCTGCCATACTATTTATATTGTCTGCTTCTGTACTCTGAACTTTTATATTTAAACTTTTTTTGTTCTGTAAAGATTTCGTACTCTTTTCTTCTGCCTGCGGTATTCCACTTTCTTGTCTTTGTATGTTCTGCACATCTACTTGCGAACCTCCCGTTCCATGACTTTTTGTTTCCTGTCCTCCTGACTGCAACTTTATCGTTCCTTGACTTTTCGCTCTCTGTACTTCTGCCTGCGAATTTACCGTCCCTTGACCGTTTTCTCTCTGTGCCTTAAAATCATGGTTTTCAAGCATACTTTTTATACTAAAATCTGCCGCAAACTCTCTCACCATATTTTGCTCTGCCGCACCGTTTTCTCCCACATACTCAAAAGACCTTTCTAAATTTTCATCAACCTTAAGATAAGACACATCTCCGTGTGGCTGCACAAAAACAACATCGCATCCCGCATCAGCAAGTATATTTATAAGCATAAATTCATAGCCGACAATATCTCCCACGAAAAAAATCTTTGGGATATTCTCACCGTTCATCTGCTCCACGACACCCTCAAATTTATAATAAAGCCAGCACATAAATTTAATATACGCATTTTTAAGCATATTTTCATTCTTACCGCTTCTTCGCAGTCCGTCAAGAACATCATATATCGCCCCTGCAATATTTTCACGCTGAATCGCCCTCATGCGTGGCAGCCATTTTTTCAAAGAATCAGAAATAAATCCCATGCTCATCTGAAAATCCATCCCCATAATCTCCTGATAATACGAAAGATTACTTTCAGTCGGATTTCCTATCTTCCCGTCAATTACAACACCGGATTTTCTCGCCGCATTATAATATTTATAAATAAATTCATCTATTTTATCAGATGTTTTGTTAAAACGATAAAAATAAATTCCTTTTTCACTCCGTCCGCTAAGCGGGACAAAGAAATCGTCAAGGCTTTGAATTTTTATATGCTTAAATAACACTTTTACCACCTCAATATCCGTCGGTATTTGTATTTTTATTTAATGATATAATTGCAATCTCAATATTTTTGCCGTAATCATTTATCAATGTCATGATTTGCTAATCTCAATATTTCCTCACCCTGTATTTATTCATAGCAAATCCAAATACAGAACCGACAATTCCTCCGATTATATGTGTCAGATTTGATACATCATCTTTTACCAGAATTCCATCCCGTATCTGACCGCCTATATAGATAACTGCGACAAGAATAAAAGTAAGCGGAATTTTGCCATCTTCTATACTCGTCATACTTGCAAGCAATATAAACGCAAAAACAATACCACTCGCCCCTAAAAGAGCAACATTGGGAAAAAAGATAAAATGAATAAGTCCGGTGACAAATGCTGTCGTCAATATGACAAACAGTGTATCTGTCGAGCCATACTTTTCTTCAAGAAGCGGACCTACAACAAGAATCATCATAATATTACTAAGAAAATGTTCCCAGTTTGCATGACCAAGAACATGACCGAAAAATCTGAAATATGTCAAAGGATCTGACAAAGACGATCTATATACGCAAAATAATAACCTGTCTGAAACACCTCCGGTCATATAGCTAAGTCCTAATACCAAAAGACTCGCTATTGAAAAAATCAAAATAACCGGTGAATTAAATGAAATTCTTATACCTTTATTTTCTCTACCCATTTCTATCCCCTAAATAATTCTAATACTTTATCAAGTCAAATGCCTGATAGTATTACTATTTTAAGTATCTTATATTTATAATAACACTTATATACAATTTTCTCAAGAAGCAAACATCTTTAACGATACTAATCCCCATAAATTTAACTAATACTTATCACACTTTAGATTTTGCCATATAAATTTTTCATTCTATCTTGGTCCCATAAATCGATCACCATTTAAATGTATCATAAGTATCCCTCCAATATCAAATTACAATTTGCCTCTGAATAATCCTTACTTTCAAGCACTTTTCTTCCCATTTCCTGAATATCCTCTAAATCCGGTACAGGCATTGCATTAATCTCTGTTGAATTAACCTGTGTAGATCCATTCAAAATCCGATAATATTCGTCATAAAGTGTAGAATTAAATAATACATACAACCCATACACTAGGTATTCTGACATTTCCGTTAATACACCGTCTACAAAATTAATTTTATTCTGTGTACTTATCTTTTGGTATTGCGGAAATTTTTTGGCTAAATATACTCCACACTGTAATCTCCGAGGTTCTTCCTTTGCTGTAAAGTGCTTTACAAATAGATAGTTTTTGTTATCTTGCATCAATCCCTTTTGTTCTGTCACTACATATTCATGTTCTTTCCGGATTGGAAATTCTACCTTTCCTTGCCTTATATGTTGTGAATAAAATAAAGGTATTACCCCTTCTTCTGCTTCATCCCTCAAAATCTCACGATTACGGAAGTCTACGTTCAATCCTGTTTTCATTTTTACACCAATTGCCGGAAGTGTCTTATCAAATTTATGCAATTTCTTTAATACTTCCACTTCATTTTCATCTGTTACAAGATAAACATAATAGTCCGATCCTGCTACAACCAGATCATACGGAGCCGTCAATGATGTCAGCTCTCCAAAATCACTGTTTGATTTCGATGATGTAATCGTAACAGTTTCTGGCTTATCACCTGTTTTCCTTACTTTAATAATAATTGTTTCCTGTAACACACTTTCCTTGTCAAAAACCTTATTTCTGCTAACAAAAAGGTGAATATGTTCCAATTTTCCTTACAGGTAAGTTCAATCTCCTTAATAGAATCTATCGTTTCCAATCGCTCAATAAAGGCACATGACAATATACCTGAACCAGCCCCTGCATCAAGGACACTTACTTTGCTTATTTTTTCATTAACATTATATAACCCAGCCATAAAACGGGCAGTTTCCTTACTGGTAAAAAATTGTCCATATTTTTTACGTTCTTTTTTGGGCATACTGTCTATATATTCGTTTGTAAGTTCTATAATTTTTTCTAGCATATTCCACCTGCCTACAAGTCTTCTCATTATTGCTATTATAATATAATTCATCACCTTTTTCAACGCTTTTTACAAACATATGTTTCTCACCCAAAATATTGATTAAGTCTACTAATTATTGTGTTTTCGTGGTATAATAAATTTGTCGTACAGGGTCACTTTCTTTCTTATGTTTTTGTCAAATTCATTATACCACTGAAAGTCCTGTGATTTCTTTTTTTTAATTGTAAAGTGGTGGTATTAATAATTATATTGAAAAAACACATTAAAGTTAGGAGAAAATTATGACTGAATATTATGTATTTGAAATAGAAAATACCAAGTATAAATTAATGTTAGATAAATTGTGTAATTTAAGTGATAGGTTTTGTTTAGTAGAACCTATTGCGGACACAAAAGATTTTCCAGACATCCTTCCAGAACCTAAAGGAGAATTGGAAAAGTTTCTAATTGAAAGAAAAAGAACATGTGTCTGGCCGGGAACAAAGATTAAATTAAGAAGCAAAAACAAAGAGGCAATTCAACATTTTTATAAATGCTCAAAGGCTAGTATAGATATATTGAAAAGGTATTCAGATTTCTTTCAGTATGAAGATCAGATGGACATTGCCTTCTTTGCAAAAGAAAACTGTATTTTATATACAATATCACATGAAAAAATTATAGTGGTGGATATGAAATATTGGAATGATTTTTTCAAAAAAATAGAATGTAAATTAATTAAGAAAAATATGTAATTGTGTTTAAGTCTTTAAAGAATAGATTAGTTGGAGGTATAGTAATGGATAATCTAGAAGTAAAATTTTATGATACAGTTAATGACGAATTATTAAAATTTGCAGTAATTATTTCACAGAGTAACGGCAAGTGGGTTTTCTGCAAACACAAAGAAAGAGATACATACGAAGTGCCTGGAGGGCATAGAGAAGCTGGGGAGAATATTCTTGAAACTGCTAAAAGAGAGTTGCAGGAAGAAACAGGAGCAGTCGAATTTGAGGTAAAGCCAATATGTGTTTACTCAGTAACAGGCAAGACCAGAGTAAATGATACAGGTGAGGAAACATTTGGACTGCTTTGTTTTGCAGAGATAACAGAGTTTGCGAAAGAATTACATAGCGAAATGGATAAAGTTGTGCTTATGGATAAGTTGCCTGAGAACTGGACATATCCTTTGATACAGCCGAAATTGATAGAGAAGTATTTGCAAGTGAAATTATAGCCATTATTCGGAGAAAAGATGATATAGATGAAACTTGGACGATATGTAGCGGATTTAAGAATTATCATACTAATTCCTACACTTGCGGAAAGTAATGCTATAAAGCATGGAACATTGACTGATACTGAAAAGAATATGTATAGAGCAATTTTTATAGCAGGACGGCAATTGTAACAATGATAAATGAAACTCCTGTATTTAATTTATATGCCTTTAACATCCACTGTCACCCTCTTTCTCAACCCTGATTTTCTATATATTTTTTTAGCATTTTTTCTGATGCATTTCCTACACTACAGGCAAAATACCCATCTGTCCAAAAAGTATGTTCTTTCATATCAAAAAAACTTCCAACATATAACCATATTGGAAGTTTTTCTAAATAAAAATGCCGCAGACCGGAATCGAACCGGTACGGGTATCACTACCCACAGGATTTTAAGTCCTGGGCGTCTGCCAGTTCCGCCACTGCGGCATCGCAGTAAAATAACTGCTTATGGGACCTACAGGGCTCGAACCTGTGACCCTCTGCTTGTAAGGCAGATGCTCTCCCAGCTGAGCTAAGATCCCAACAACCATTCAAGTATAACGCATAACAGAATGATTGTCAAATAAAAATTTCTTTTGCCGATGAAAAGCTTGCAGGTTTGTTGATGAAAAACTTGTAGGTTTGTCTATGAAAAGCTGGCGTCTACTACTTTGTGCGAATTGACATCAATAAGACCATACGTATTCAGACGCAATGCCGGAATGACAGGCAGGCTGACAAAGCTGAGTGTCATAAACGGGTCGATATCCATAGGGATGCCCCAGTCATGAAGTGTTTTTTTCATCGTTTCCAGTTCGGCGTTGACTTGTTCTAAAGGCTGATCTGACATCAGGCCTGCAATCGGCAGTGGTAGAGTATGCTTCAGTTCACCCTAACAGGCAATGGCAAGTCCGCCTTCTGCTTCAATCACTGCATTGGCTGCTATGGCAATATCAGTATCGTTTGTTCCGGCCACAACCAAGTTATGAGAGTCGTGTCCGATACTTGTCGCAACTGCGCCTTTTTTGAGACCATAGCCTCCTAAGAAGCCCTTGCCGAGATGTCCGGTATTTTTGTGGCGTTCGATAGCAACGATTTTTATAATATCATCGTCCGGATTGATACCATCTGCCCAGTCTTTTGCGCTGGTATCCGTATTCCAGCTGGCTGTGCGTTCGGAGGTAAGAAGCTCTCCTGCATGCAATTCGATGACGCGGATGTGCTCACCCTGTTTTGGGATTACGAGCTGCTCCGGCGTAATCTTTTCCACATGAAAAGAATGGATGACACGCTCCGGAATGGAATCCGTATTACTGTTTACAGCCGTCGTTATTTGCCCGCGTTCGCTGATGAGCGTTCCCTGTTTGTAGACTTCCTGTACATGCAGATCTGTAAGATCGTTCAAAACAACGATGTCGGCATCATAACCCGGTGCGATGGCACCTGTGTCACGTAAACCGAAATATGTGGCAGCATTCAAACTTCCCGCTTTAATGGCACGAATAGGATCTGCACCTAAGTGAACTGCTTTGCGGATGATAGCATCAATATGACCGTCATTTAGAAGATCCAAAGGATGTTTATCGTCCGTTACAAGCAGGATCCGGTTATAATAAGGAGCCTCGAATAGCGGCATAAGTTCCTGAAGATTTTTGGCAGCGGTGCCCTCACGGATCATGATCCACTGACCTCGTGACAGTTTTTCTTTGGCTTCTGCAATGTTGGAGCATTCGTGGTCTGAACGGATCCCTGCGGCTGCATAGGCATTTAATTCTTTGCCGGTTAGCAATGGTGCATGTCCGTCGATAATGCGGTCATGCTCTAATGTTGTTTTGATCTTGGATAAGACAGATCCATCGGCTTGATTGACACCGAAAGCGTTCATCATTTCTGCAAGACCAAGAACCCTTCGATTATTATAAAAAGGTGTAATATCATCGGCATTCAGACAGGCTCCGGACTCATCTAAGTCTGTTGCCGGTACGCAGGACGGTACCATAAAGAAGACATCCAGAGGGAGATCTTTGGTTGCCTGCATCA